>Ga0208300_100251_pt1 | contig 47986 bp, 37 predicted proteins | sample 23_taG_FD_184096 | JGI IMG/M metagenome (GOLD analysis project Ga0208300, IMG submission 184096) | Marine viral communities from Cariaco Basin, Caribbean Sea - 23_WHOI_OMZ (SPAdes) (version 2) | ecosystem: Environmental > Aquatic > Marine > Oceanic | place: Caribbean Sea: Cariaco Basin...
TGCTAGAGCGTAAGTTTCGTCGTTTGCGACTATAACAATATATGTTTGATTAACGAGAGGACATACACTCTCGACATGCATCATTGAGTTTCATCACCAGCGTCGAAGCCAGAACATCCCCAATAAGGTCGATTATTATATAATACTTATAGGCTAGTTTTCAACCTATAAGACAGTGCCATTACATTAAGTTACAGCTTAATTATCTAAGCCAATACCTTATTTAACCATTGTCCGATATTTTGAATCTGCGGCATACAAACCTGATGCGCCATCGGATAAGTATTGTATTCGACACTATAGTCTTTTTTCGTTAGTAGCTGATGTGCCTGCTCACCCAAAACCACAGGAACGACTGGGTCGTGAGTACCATGCTCAATGAGAATCGGCATGTTTTTATTAGCAGTGCTATAGTCGATGTTGTCATTGGTCGCCAAGTACGTAGAAAGCGCCATCAACCCAGCCAAGCGCTCAGGGTAGCCCAATGCCACGTGATACGCCACTGCCCCGCCTTGCGAAAATCCTGCAACAACAATGTGTTCAGGGTTGACACCGCGCTCAACCTCGCGACGAATTAAATCCTGTATTTGCTGAGACGACTCTTCAATCTGAGCAGTATCGACTTTGCGCTCTAGGCTCATCTCTAAGATATCGTACCAAGCTGGCATCACCATGCCACCATTTACCGTTACGGCACGCTTAGGGGCATGCGGAAAAATAAAGCGGACGGCCATATCATCAGTCAAGCCTAGCTGCGGTACCACAGGTTCAAAGTCATGACCACTAGCCCCCAAACCATGAAGCCAGATGACAGCTCTGTCTATCGGCTTTTGTGATGGGTTATGCTCAACAATGACCGTGTCTAAATAATTACTCATACTCTTTAGATTCCTTTAAATAAGAATGATACGTACAACCGAATTTTATTTTCAATAAAGCGGATTTTTTGCCACACTTTTTAGTTTTTTATAGTAATGCTAGTTATTCTACCGCTTTTAAGCAAAACCATTCGTCAAAAATCATTCACTCACAACCTTAATTTTCAGCCATTTGTCATATTTTGTTAGGATGAAGAAAAAACTGAAAACATTTTTACGCTACGCCCATTTAATAGGACGATACATAGTGCTTTGAATACTGTATGACGCCTTATGATGATTTTTCAATGTTCATAGACAAACAAGCTTGAAACAACGATTTGTCATGAACTGTCTACTGCCTTAAAGGCCGGCAGTTACTGAGGCACATTGTTAAACAACGGAGGTTTATCAACTCAATTAACCCTCTCTGGAACAGTCACAAAAAAGGAAACAGGCACAAAAAAGCCCCTTGTTATTCCTAATGACCGCTAATTAGGAAAACAAAGGGCCAACAACAAAAAAAACCGTCTAAACGATCGCCTGTACGGGCTGTTTTACGTCAGCGTTTTGACCTCGATGGCGCAGATAATGATCGAGCAACACAATCGCTAGCATGGCTTCAGCAATGGGCGTTGCCCGTACACCAACGCACGGGTCGTGACGACCTTTAGTCAGCATATCAACCGCCTCACCTTGAGTATTGATACTCTTGCCAGCCGTCGTGATGCTTGACGTGGGCTTAAGGGCAATACTGACTCGAATATCTTGGCCTGACGAGATGCCGCCCAAGATACCACCGGCGTGATTGGCCGTGAAGCCGTCTGGCGTCATCTCATCACGAGAACAATGACCAAACTGCCCGGCGACCGCCATACCATCGCCAATCTCGACCCCTTTGACGGCATTGATACTCATCATGGCATGGGCAATATCCGCATCCAAACGATCAAACACTGGCTCGCCAAGCCCAACTGGCACACCACTGGCAATCACTTCCAGACGAGCACCGCAAGATGTTCCTTCACGGCGTAGGTTGTCTATCAGTGCCTCAAAACGGCCAATGGCTGCTTTATCCGCACAGAAAAACGGGTTGCTATTCACAAATTCCCAATCAATTTGGCTGGGGTCTAAGACGTTACTGTGTTCATTCCCGATTTGGGTGACATGACCACGGACTTGAACTCCCAAACGATCTTGTAGATATTTCTTAGCAATCGCACCAGCCGCGACCCGCATCGCCGTCTCACGTGCTGATGAGCGTCCACCACCACGGTAATCACGAAAACCATACTTCATACTATAAGTATAGTCAGCATGACCCGGACGAAAAGTGTCTTTGATCTCACTATAGTCTTTTGACTTTTGATTGGTATTACGAATCAATAGACCAATAGAGGTGCCTGTTGTTTTGCCTTCAAACACACCAGAGATAATCTCAACTTCATCAGACTCACGGCGCTGGGTTGAGTACTTTGACGTGCCCGGTTTGCGGCGATCCAAATCTACTTGCAAATCCTCTTCAGACAATACCAAGCCTGGTGGCACGCCATCGACGATTGCCATCAGACCTGCTCCATGCGACTCACCACAAGTGGTCACCGTAAAAACCTGACCGATACTGTTGCCTGCCATATTTATCCTTAAACAAGTAAACGCGACTGCTGTCTATTTGACCAATTATTTATCGTGTGGACTGCTTACTGCCACAGTTTATCGACTACGTACCCATGACTACTGAATGCTATCTAATAACTGCACATAAGCGGCAAACAGTTGACGATGTGCCATTAACTCATCATAAGTAATAGCAAAAACCCCGTGACCACCGTGAGCAAACTTTAACCAATCGAACTGAATTTCAGGATACGCTTGTTTTAATGCCCATTCACTATCGCCCACTTCACAAATCAATAAGCCTTCTGGGCTTAGATACTCTGGCGCTTCAAATAAGATGCGATGCACCAAATCTAACCCGTCTTGACCCGCTGCTAATGCGTGCTCAGGCTCGTATAAAAACTCAGGGGGTAGGTCTGCCATAATGGCCGCATCGACATACGGTGGATTAGTCACGATCAGCTCATACTGGTTTTCAGTAGGAATTTTGGCGAACAGATCGGACTCAATGACATTCACTTGATGACCAAGATCATGATGATCGACATTAACCATAGCTACTTCTAGTGCGCCTTTATCAATATCAACGGCATCTACCAAAGCATCAACGAAGCGCGTGGCAAGGGCAATAGCAATACAACCTGAGCCGGTACATAAATCTAAAATGCGTTCAGGCTGCGACAGTTGCTTGACGTCTAAACCATGATCGTAAAATACAGCGGTCTGCTCGTTGACACTAAGCCCAAGCGGCTTGGCCAGCTCATTGACCTCAAAATACGGATGAAACTGCTGACGTATCAATTCTGCAATAGGTGAGCGTGGAATTAACACCCGCTCATCAACATAAAAAGGCAAATCACAAAAGTAGGATAAGTTAATTAAGTAACTGAGTGGTTTACGCTCAGCGATACGCTCTTCTAACAAGCTCAGTACCAACTGCTTCTCTGATGTGGTCAGGCGACAGTCCAAAATCTGCTCATTCGCTGACCAATCTAAAGAGAGGGAGTGCAAAACAATCGCGGCGGCTTCAGCAAACTCATCCGTTGTGCCTTGAGCAACAACCACATCATAGTTACGCAGCTGAGTGACGGAAAAACGAATAAAGTCACGAATACTGACTAGCTGCTCACGTGCTTCTTCCAGCTCTGCATGCAGGTTGGCAAATTGGTCGTCCTCACCGAGAAGCCCAGTTTCCAAATCATACTCCATCGTATTGTCTAAACCCTTAGCCTCATTGTCGTTAAAGTATTGGTTTTGAAACTCTTCTGCGCTCATTGTTTGGTCTTCTGACATATCGCACCTTGCTGATTGCATGTTCACTGACTACATGCGGATGGGTTAAACCGCTTTTTGTAAAAAGCCGATCTATTAAATAAAAATCTCGTCATACATTATAGACACAAACACTAAGTAGCGCCAATATTTGCACACGTACTGGCGTTTGCCTTTATAAAGATAGCGGTAATAATCTAGTATTGCCCTATACACACTCTCGCTCAGTTATTACCCAACTGTAGTGAATACGTCAACGGTTGACGTTTAGCAAGCATTAACCGAAAAAAGATGTGTCGAAAGTTTGCGAAGCAACCGAATTATGCGCATAATAGCCGCATTAATAGCAACCACAAGTGATTCAACATGATGAAAATAAAGCCTATTATTACTGCTATATCTATTGCTGTCGCTAGTGCCAGTGTTAGTGCGCTCGCCGCACCTGCTGATAGCACTCGCACATTGCCAGTACGCACCGCTGATTCACTGCCTAGTATTGCCAAAAAAGTGAGCCTCAATGTACAAGAAACTCGCAGCACCTCACTAGACAGTCGCGACCCTACAGCAGCTCAGCCCAAGCCAACTAACGATAAGCCTGCTAATAGTAAGCCAGCTAAAAATAAAGCAGACCCTAAACCCGCTGACAGTATGACGCAACTCATCGATTCAAAGAATAAGTCAGCCGCCTCTGTGATCTCAGAAGCACCAGCGGAACCAAACTCGACCACTGCCGATAATATGAGCGCAGCAGAGCTGACACTTAAAGATGAGCAGTCTGACAGCACGGATGATATTAGCGAAGGTCAAGCCGTTGCCGCGCCAAGTGACATCTCATCTATTGATTCATCTGATCCGCTGGCTTTTGAATTGCCTGAGAGTGAAAAACGTCAAGATTTCAGTGATGACCCTACCATCAAAAACATCGAAGATAAAGATGGTAAAAGATACACCACACTGAACTTGTCCAACTACGCCAAACAAGTAAATGAGGCTGTCTGGTCCCCTAACATGAAAGTCAACTCAGCGATGACCATTAAAATGCAGGCTTTGCTCGATTGGAACCACGCCTCTCCAGGTCCTATCGATGGCGGCTGGGGTATGAACAGCAAAAAAGCCCTTATCAACTTCCAAACCATGAAAGGCTTGCCAGCAACGGGCAAAATGGATCAAAAAACGTGGAATGCGCTGATCAAAAATATTCCTGCCAATAAACCTGTGCTCGTAACTTATACACTAACTGAGGATGATATCAACACCAACTTTGCGTCCACGCCTTCTGGATCAGAAGCCAAGTCAAAAATGAAAGGTCTGTACTACCAAGACATCAAAGAAATGCTTGGTGAGCGCTTTCATATGGATGTACGCTATCTAGATAAGCTAAATAAGAGCAAAGAGTATAAAGCTGGCGAAACCATCACGGTCCTTAATACGCGCGGTCCACTTAATCAGCGCATCAACCGCGTGGTTGCCAACAAAGCGGACAAAACATTGTACGCGTATAATGGCAATCAACTGGTAGCGACTTACCCAACGACTGTGGGCAGTGATGCCACCCCTTCCCCACAAGGGACGTTTAAAATCATCAATAAAGTAAAAATGCCTTGGTATAAAGCGACGGTCGGTGAAGGCACGCAGAAAAAAGTTCACATGCTACCACCAGGGCCAAACAATCCTGTCGGCGTTGTATGGATGGGCTTATCTAAACCTTCTTATGGATTACATGGCTCCCCAAAACCTGAAGGCATCAGTCGCCAAGCATCAGCAGGTTGTGTGCGTTTGACCAACTGGGATGTGTTAGAAGTTTATGCCAATATCGAAAATGGTGCGACCGTTGAGCTCAAGTAATTAGCCACGGTAATATCAAAAAAGACCTCTACACCGAGGTCTTTTTTATGCGTATTGGTTTTACGTCTACCTAATAGATTGTGTGGGTGCAACTCACAACCTCCGCTCAAACTTAAGCTTTATAACCTTCTTCATTGCCCGTAATACTACCGACTTTTTTGGTAAAAAACATGCCTGCTGGGATGGAGACCAAAATACCCAATAATACCGCTATTTGAATATGAGGAATTTCATTAAAGCCTGTGATTAACGCGCCAATGATAAAAACGCCAATGGTGACTGTTGCGGCTATTGAATAGATGACAGAGAATAATGGCCAGTTCATAAGTTATTCCTCATTTTAATTGTGGATATACTACCTTTATACACCAATCCCACATAAAAAGTAAGTATTTATTTTAAACCTTTAGGCCAGTTATATCAGGTGACGAAGTATGAAAACCCTGTTATGATTAAGGTTTTTATATTAGTCCTTCTACCCCTTAAGTATCGTCTTTCAACTGTCTCCAATTACCTCCTCTTTTCTTCTGATGTGTCGCAAAAAACCCCTATACCTTTAGCTATTTATCATTACAATAATGACTTTCTGTTAACTCTTAAGAAAGCTACCTTTTATGACCTTACCTGAAGAAAACCCATCTAATGAGCCGGTGACACCAAACAACTCAGCGGAGACTGGCCACCATGCTACTGAACCAGAGGCTGGAACTCAGACTACGCCTGATGCCCCTACACTAGATGCGGCGGTAAGTCATGACAAAACAGAGGAGCTTGATCAAGATATACCCTGTGCACAAATGCCTGATGCACAAGTCAAGGTAGAATCTCTTGCGCCTGATGTGGTAGTCGCCACATTAGAGCCGTCTGAGGCTGAGTCACCGTCAACCGCTGAAGACTCGCCAGCTATAGGGGAAAAATCACGGACAAAATCAGAGTCAGATTTTTTTCAATCAGACTCTGCGGACTCAACAGCAAAGCCCTCTCAAGACAGCGGGGAAGTATCCGTTGAAGCAGAAGCTGCTCACCCTGCCACTGCCCAAGAGACCTCTATCCAAAAGACCTCTATAGAAAAAATGGATGGTCAATCAGCGGACACATCCACTTGCTCCCATGTTCCTACAACAAAAACACTAGCCTCTACTCATCAACAAAAAACCGAAGATGGAACCAAAGACGATCACAAAAATGGGAATCCGGACAATCAAAAGCATCAGGATAGTGACGATATAGAGAGTACCAACAAGCACAGCGAACAGGAAAGTGACGAAGAGGAAGAAGTCAAAGAAGAGAAAGAAGCCAAACTTGAGTCTTATAAGCAGTTTGTCGCTGAACAATTTAGCAACCAAAAGGTAGATTATCCAGAGGTGCGAGTCAAGATTGAAGCAAGCGCCCTGCCTAGCAGAATGTACTTTATCATGAATACGCTCTCCGCCATTATCGCCAGTTATGGGCTGGTGACCAACTCAGCTGCTGTGGTCATTGGCGCTATGCTGGTGGCGATGATGCTGGGTCCTATCACTGGAGTCGCACTAGCAATTATTGACCATCGCATGCCGCTGCTACGCAAATCACTTATTACGGTGGTTGTTGGCGTGTCATTGGTGGTACTGGTCGGTTTTGTAGTTGGCTGGCTCCACAAAGATCAGCCATTGACCGCAGAGATATTGTCGCGCACTCAGCCAACTTCCATGGATTTAATGATCGCGTTAGCTGGAGGCACGGCTGGTGCCTATGCGATGGTGTCTCCGCACCTCTCGGTCGCCGTTGTAGGCGTAGCCGTCGCCACCGCTTTGGTGCCACCTCTTGCTGCTAGTGGCGTTTTATTTGCCAATGGCGAGATGCAGCTTGGGTTTGGCGCGCTTTTATTAGCCGCCACCAACATTATTGCCATTCAATTTACCAATGCCCTTGTCTTATGGGTATTGGGCTTTCGCCGATTGGTTGATGATGACTATAAATCCAATACTTATCTGACTTTTTTGCAGCGCAATGCGGTGACTTTATTGCTGCTGGGCGGCTTGGGCGCGTATCTGACTATCAACCTACAGACCAATGCCAAGCAGCAAGTGTTTGAGAGTAGCGTAAAAGAAGCCATCAACAGCTACTTTATCGATAAGGGTAACGTACTAACCAACACTCAATTCGACACCTCAGAAAACAACAAAGTCGTACGAGCGGTCATTCGCGGAGAGACGCTGCCAAGCTCATACGATGTCCGCCAAATTGAAACCATCATTACCCAAGATATGGTCGAAAACTTCCCCGAATATTTGCCGATCAAGCTCCAATTGCGTTATCTACCAGTACAAGTCATTGAGTCCAACCCATTGGTACAAGATAAACTAGATAAGACCGATGCGGCGATTTTGACCAATTAACATTATATCCTGTAAAGTGAGCGGCAGTAGGTAGTCACAGAATAACCTAGCAGTTGTAACTCTTATACCAAGAGCTTGGGCGTTTGTGCTAAAATCGCATGCAAAATTATTTTTCTCAATTCTATCCGTCAGTAAGGAGCCGCTGTGAGCCAGCCATTTCGCTCAGCCGATATTCGCCAAGCTTTTATCGATTTTTTTATAAGCAAGCAGCACACCCAAGTCCCATCGTCTAGTTTGATTCCGCATAATGACCCGACGTTGCTGTTTACCAATGCCGGTATGAATCAGTTTAAAGAGACATTTTTGGGCATGGAGCCACGCGATTATACACGTGCCGTGACCTCACAAAAATGCGTTCGTGCTGGCGGCAAACACAATGATTTGGACAATGTCGGCTATACCGCGCGTCATCATACTTTCTTTGAGATGCTCGGTAACTTCTCGTTTGGCGACTACTTTAAACAAGCAGGTATTGAGTATATCTGGGAGTTTTTGACATCGACTGAGTGGCTGGCGATTGATAAAGATCGTCTCTATGTCACCATTTATGAAACCGATGATGAAGCCTTTGAGATTTGGAATAAAAACATTGGCATTCCAAGTGAGCGCATCATTCGTATTGGTGATAATAAAGGCGCGCCTTACGCGTCAGATAACTTTTGGACCATGGGCGACACGGGTCCTTGTGGGCCTTGTACCGAAGTCTTTTATGATCACGGCGCCGATATCGAAGGCGGCCTACCAGGTACGCCAGAAGAAGATGGCGATCGCTACATTGAGATTTGGAACTGTGTGTTTATGCAGTTCAATCGTCAAAAAGACGGCACGCTATTGCCACTTCCTGCGCCAAGTGTCGATACCGGCATGGGGCTTGAGCGTATTAGTGCCATCATGCAAGGCGTCCACGGCAACTACGAAATCGACTTATTTGTCCATTTAATGGATGCGGCGGCTGAGATTTTAGAGATTAAAAACGAACAACAGTCATCGCTAAAAGTCATCGCCGATCACATTCGTGCTGTGGCATTTTTGATTGCTGATGGCGTGACACCAAGTAATGAAGGTCGCGGCTATGTATTGCGCCGTGTGATCCGTCGCGCGGTACGTCATGGCAACAAACTTGGCGCCGATAGTGAATTTTTCTATAAGATGGTTGCCCCACTCGTGGCTGAAATGGGCAGTGCCTATCCTGAGCTAAAAGACAAGCAAAGCGCTATCGAAAACGCCATTCAAAAAGAAGAAGCACAGTTTGCTAAAACATTGGCACAAGGTCTACGTTTGCTTGCCAGCGAGCTTGAAGGCTTACAAGATGGCGATACGCTGTCTGGTGAAGCGGCATTCAAACTGTACGACACCTACGGCTTCCCGCTTGATTTGACCGCCGATATCACTCGTGAGCGCGGTATTGCGATTGATGAAGCGGAATTTGATGAACACATGCAAGCACAACGTGAGCGTGCTCGTGATGCGGGCAAGTTTGATGTTGATTATAGTAGCGTCATCCAAGTTGAGACGCCAACGACCTTTGTGGGCTATGAGCAGCTTGAAGAAGACGGCGTGACCATTGACGCGCTTTACCAAGATGGCAATCCGGCAGACAGCTTAACCGAAGGTATGGAAGGCGTTGTGGTATTGGATCGTACCCCATTTTATGCTGAAGGTGGTGGTCAAGTTGGTGAGCTGGGCGAAATTCGCACCGCAACTGGTGTCTTTGAGGTTCAAGATACCAAGAAATCTGGTCAGGCCATTATCCATTATGGTGTCGTTACCATGGGTGACATCAGCACCAAACAAACCGCGGACGCTCAAGTGCTCTCTAGCATCCGTGCAGCAAGCGCCAAAAACCACTCTGCCACTCACCTACTGCATGCAGCGTTGAGAGAAGTGTTGGGAGAGGAAGTCACGCAAAAAGGCTCACTGGTCTCAAGCGACGTGCTACGTTTTGACTTCTCCTATGACAAACCAGTCAGTGCCGCTGAGATCACGCGGATAGAGCGCTTGGTCAATGAGCAAATCCAAGCCAATACCCCTGCTCGTATCGAGCACATGTCTATCGATGAAGCGATGAAACAAGGGGCGATGGCGCTGTTTGGCGAAAAATACGGCAATGAGGTACGCGTACTCACCATGGGTACAGACAGCATCGTGGACGGGCAGCGCAAGCCTTTTTCTATCGAGCTGTGCGGCGGCCTACATGTTCAGCGCACGGGTGACATTGGCGTCTTAAAAATTACTAGCGAATCAGGGATTGCTGCGGGTATTCGCCGTATTGAAGCCGTCACTGGCATGAATGCGATTAAAAACATTCAGCAAAGCGAACAACAACTGAGCGAATTGGCCAGTCAGCTAAAAGTGAAACGTCCAGAAGTGGCGCAGCGTGTGCGCACCATGGCCGACAAGCAGCGCGACCTAGAAAAACAACTGGAACGTTTAGAGCAAAAAATGGCCAGTGCTCAAGCTGCAAGCTTGCTCGATGACGTTCAAACCATCGCAGGCACACCCGTTCTGATCAGCACGCTACGTGACATCGATGGCAAATCTATCCGTACATTGATGGATGACATCAAATCCAAACTGCCAGACAGCGTTATCGTGCTGATTGGCGATAAAGACGAGCAGTTGGCCCTAGCAGCCAGTGTGGCTAAGTCTGTCACTGCGCAAGTAAAAGCCGGTGATATCATTCGTCATTTGGCAAGTGAGCTTGGGGGTAAAGGTGGCGGCAAACCTGACTATGCACAAGGCGGCGCACCAAAGTCTAGCAACAGCACAGCCGTTATTGATGCACTCCCTGCTTGGATTGAAAGCCAACTTGGCTAAGCCATCAACCCAGTACTATGTGCTTTATCCCCCTCCATGCGCGATTGGTTATAACCACTATAACCAATCGCCATACATCTAAGCCACACTGACACTTAACGTTGTGACGCAGATATGATATAAAGGTCAACGTTTGAACACATTGTTCATTTATTGAGTTTAAACCACGAACATTGAATAAATAAAAGACATAGGGCGCAACTCTTATAATACGGCCTTAACTATGGAAGCATTGATTGAGAGTCACATTGGCGCTCATCAATGACAATAAAAGGTCATTAATGAATAACAGGTAGGTTTTTATGGCGTTAATAGTACAGAAATACGGCGGCACCTCGATGGGCAGTATCGACCGCATCAAAAACGTCGCCAAACGAGTCAAACGCTGGCATGACAATGGTCATCAAGTGGTCGTTGTGGTATCTGCCATGAGTGGTGAAACCAACCGTCTGATCGATCTGGCACGCCAAATTAGCACTCAGCCTGATCCTCGTGAATATGACCAAATGGTCTCAACAGGTGAGCAAGTCTCTATCTCCTTACTAGCCATGGCAATCAAAGAGCTTGGCATTGGTGCCCGCTCATTTACTGGTCGTCAAGTCGCTATTAAAACGGACAATGCCCATAATAAAGCGCGTATCGAAAGCATTGACGATAAGAACATACGTGAACAGCTAGAGGCAGGCAATGTCGTCATCGTGGCAGGCTTTCAAGGCATTGACGATGAAGGCAATGCAACCACGTTAGGACGTGGCGGCTCTGACACCACTGGGGTCGCTATTGCCGCGGCATTGGGTGCTGATGAATGTCAAATCTACACGGATGTCGATGGGGTTTATACCACTGACCCTCGCGTCACCTCAAAAGCCAAAAAGCTTGAAAAAATCACCTTTGAAGAAATGCTTGAGATGGCAAGCCTTGGCTCTAAGATTCTACAGATTCGCTCAGTAGAGTTCGCTGGTAAATATGGTGTGCCTTTGCGTGTACTATCTAGCTTTGATGAAAATACCGATGGCAGCTTTGACCAAGAGTTTCAAGACAACGTTGGCACCCTAATTACGATAGACGAAGGAGACAGTATGGAACAGGCAATCATCTCAGGTATCGCGTTTAACCGAGACGAAGCAAAAATTTTAGTACGCGGTGTACCCGATCATCCTGGTATCGCCTCTGCTATCTTAAGCCCGATTGGCCGCGCCAATATCGAAATCGATATGATTGTACAAAATCTTTCGGACAACGGTACAACCGACTTCACGTTCACTGTCAACCGCACGGACTTGGACAAGACCTTAAAAGTACTTAACGAAGAAGTCAAAGACGAGATTGGTGCGAAAGAAATCCTAGGCAACAGCGAAGTCGTCAAGGTCTCCTTGGTGGGCGTTGGCATGCGTTCACACGCTGGTGTCGCTAGTCTCATGTTCCAGACGCTCGCTGAAAACAACATCAATATCCAAATGATATCGACCAGCGAAATCAAAGTGTCTGTTCTCATTCAAGATCAGCACCTAGAAAAAGCCGTTAAATCGTTACATACGGCCTTTGGTCTTGACCGTGAAGATGGGGAAAGCAAAATCGCTGGGTTATAAAACTCCCAAAATCATTGAAGTATAGATTTAGCAGTTACGGTTATCAATTAATTGGCTACTCATTACTTTCAATAATAGTTTAATCAAATAGGGTCTTTTTAGATCCTATTTTTCTTTTTTATTATTGCTAGGATAATTGTTTACCTAAGAGTTTTGTGAAAAACCGTGACAGTATCTGTTATGCCCCCTATAATGGGGCTTTCATTTGGGCTAAATGAATCTACCTATCATTGCCGCTATAGCACAACGTTAAGTATTATGGTTATTATTAATACATTGCCTATCTAGTGCTGCGGTGATGTCCTGCAATTGAGAAGTAATCTGATGAGTAATAATTTTTTGATGCGACATAAGGAGTGTGACGCATGTTAATTTTGACACGCCGCGTGGGCGAAACGCTAATGATTGGTGATGAGGTCAGTGTCACTGTCCTAGGTGTTAAAGGCAATCAAGTACGGATTGGTGTGAATGCACCTAAAGATATCGCTGTACATCGCGAAGAAATTTATCAACGTATTCAGCATGAGCGTACTGTACAGTCGCAAATGCAGCATCTAGAGCAAGGCAGTTTTGCGCCTTCATTTGATGACGAAGACTACTTTAATCGCTAAGCTAAGATATCTAACGCTTAACTATCAATAATCATTGAGCACACATAAGCATTGTATTTTCATAAGTACGGTATTTTTGCTTTTGAATCTGCTCTGAGGTCATTTATTTATGAGTATCCGCCAATCAGATGTATCGGCTCTACTTAATGGTTTGAATAAAAAAGCCATTGGATTCAATGATGTCATCAGCTTTATTGATGATTTTTATCGTTATGCACCTGCCCCTTTTGTGAACGGAATGGTACATAATGCAGCCGGCGAAAACGAAGGTAGTGCGAAGATTTTTGGTTTTGCCAAGCACCATGGTCTTAATCAGTTAGACACGCTAAAACTGTTCGGCGAACATTATGCCAAAGTGTTAGCGACGCCTAACGGTACAGATCATGCCAACATTCGCAATTTTTTACATTGGGGCTGGCAAGGGTTTTTGATGCAAAAGAACCCACTAACGGTTCGTCCTAGTGTTGATACAACGGCGCTGTAGCTGTTTATGAATTGAATACGTCATTTATCTTTATCGAGCAACAAAAAAGCCACGCTAACTAGCGTGGCTTTTTTATGGATGCTTGTTGCCAACAATAGAACTTATTTATCACGGAACTTAACCGGTTGCACGGCGCCTTTAGGATTTGGCATATTGGGATAATGGTGCTCATGCTCGACATCACATTCAGCGCCAACGACAGACCCGTCTTCTTTGACTGGCTTATGAATGTAGCCTGTACGCTCGGCTGGCGGCAGATGTTCATGCTCCCACACCATGACTGCTTGCATACAGGTTTCGCGCTGCTCAGCGGTTAACTTGCGGCCATCAGGCCATTTTCCGAGTTCAATCGCCATACGAAACTTATCAACCACTTCTGGCGTTAAACTGGTTAATATTGTTTGTTTGTCCATCCTATCTACTCTCCACCACTATTTTTTATATAACAGATGTGATTATTCATCGTCTATAATATCATCATCAACATCAAGACTGAATTCTTCAGCATGGACATTCCAGTGCAATTTGGTGCGACAAGCCTCATAAAAATCAAATCCTGGCGGATGTAACAATGTTAGCTTATCAGGATGTTTACGAATATAAAGGCGCTGCTCTTGCTCAAGTGGTACGCTTGGCTTGCCATCCGCACTCACCATCGGCTGAGTACGATTGTCTTCATGAATGCGAATACAGACCTCGCTGTTGCCGCTCACCACAATGGGTCGACTGGATAATGTATGGGGGTGCATAGGCACCAGACAAATGGCATCCATGCTCGGATGTATGATGGGACCACCTCCAGACAAAGCATACGCGGTAGAACCTGTCGGTGTCGCTGCTATTAAGCCATCGCTGTGCTGCCTATAAACGTCCTGACCATCAATTTTCATCTGAAAATCAATCATGTGTACTGATTTACCAGCATGCAATACTACATCATTGAGGGCCATATCTTCATGGATAATATTGCGCCCTTCTCGTATCTCCATGGTTAAGAGAAACCGATGATCCAGTTGATAGTCACCCATCAGCACCTGACGTAATTTAAACGCGGCTTCCTCAGGTTTTACATCAGCCAAGAACCCCAAACGCCCACGGTTGACGCCAAGTACTGGCACACGGTAACGCGCCAGCGCCTCAGCAGCATGTAATATCGAGCCATCACCACCGACGACGATGACCAAATCACAAATCTCACCGATTAAGCCACGTTTAACGATTTTGACTTTTTCAATCTCGGTGAGGTTTAAGGTTGGCAAGTTAGCCGTTTGCACATCCATAATCAATGTGAGGTTCATGTCATTGATCGTTTGGGCTATCTGCACCAGACTTTGAGTGACACTGCGTTTTCCAGCGCGGCCCATTAACCCAATGCGCCTAAACGCAGGGTTTTTGATAGCGTGGAACAGCTCTGATTCATGTAAGTGTGGCAATCGTGCTGACTGCGCTGAGTTTTCCATAAAACGACTCGGCATAACGGTAAAATACAAGGCAATGATAGCGATAAATGATTACTTAGACTAGCACGTTTATGAATTATCGTTGTTAACTGTCGTAATCAACCCCATATAACAGCCATCACACGTTAACTTTAGACGTGTTTATTTCGCTACTTCACCCCTCTTTATGCTAGTCCATTGGGCAACTCTAGAGTGGCGCGAGGCCTTGATGGCTGTCACGTAAACACAGTTGACAATAATAAGGGTTTTGCTAAAGTAGCTCATATCTATATTGTTTATATTTTATTAAGGATACATGTATGGCCAATCCTATTGTCAGTCGCGCAGAGCTTGCGATCGGCGGTAATCCTATGACGGTCAAGGGCGTGATTCAAAAGACCAGTCTGTTACTTGGATTATCCGCTATCACTGGTGTGGGCTTTTTCTTTTATGCCCTCATGGCTGGTTTGTCGCAAGGTTTTATTACGATGGCAGCCTTTGGTAGTATGTTCGCCGCTTTTGGTCTCGCTCTTTTTATCACCTTCAAGCCCCAAAAAGCCAAAACGTTAGCAGTGCCTTATGCACTTTTAGAAGGCATATTCTTGGGCGGCATTTCTCTGTTCTTTATGAGAATGTATCCAAGTGTACCAGTGACTGCCATGTGTGCAACTTTTGTGACAGCAGCCGTTATGTTAGGGCTATATCGCTCAGGTCTGGTTAAAGTGACTGAAAAATTCCGCTCGATTGTGACCTCAGCGGTTATTGCCATCATGCTTGTGTATGTGGCGCAATGGGTGCTTTCTTTAGCATTCGGCTCGTCCTTACCCTTCTTGTTTGAAGGTGGCGCTATTGCTATTGGCTTTAGCTTATTCGTGATTGTTATCGCTTCTTTCACTCTACTCCTAGACTTCGATAACATCGATCGCGGTGTGGCGATGGGGATTTCTGAAGACTACGAATGGTTATTCAGTATCGGTATCCTTGCCACCCTAGTGTGGATGTATATCGAATTTATGCGCCTGCTAAGCTACCTACAAGACTAACCTAACGTCTGTCTAACGATCATTTGGTTTCAATAAAAAGGCCGTCTTTAATAAAAGACGGCCTTTTTTATGGCGTAGTGCCAGTACTACTTCTAGTCGCTAAAACAGATTGACAGCGCCAAGCCATTTTTAGAATGATATTTTTTAGAGTGACATTAGACGCGTTTCAGACGTAGCGCATTTAGCACTACAAACAATGAGCTTAGCGACATACCAATAGCAGCAAGCCAAGGCGGTACATAGCCTAAAGCGGCTGGAATCAACACAACACCGTTATACATCAGTGCCCAGCGAAAGTTTTGCTTGATGATGCGTTCGGTTTTATCGGCGATACGTTTGGCCGCAGTAATGGCTTCGATTTGTCCATTCAAAATAATACTGTCACTCGACACTTGCGCCAAATCCGCCGCGCCAGCAATCGAGGTCGAAACATCGGCCGCTGCTAATACGGGGGCATCGTTGATCCCATCCCCAACCATCAATACCACCGCCCCTTTGGCTTGCAATGTTTGAATATGGTTGACCTTATCCGTTGGTGATAGACCATTATAGGCAAACTGCATCTCTAAGCGCTCAGCCATCGCCAGCGCTTGTGGACTTGGGTCACCTGTTAGCATCACAGACTCAATGCCCAGCCCTTTGAGCGCATCAAGCATTGGCTTGGCACTATCACGCACCTTGTCATTAAAATAAAAGCACGCCAGCGCTTGCCACGTTTTTGACTCACTTTTTTGACAGGACAATACCACCGCTGAGCTGGCTCGCTGTGCCACCAAATCGATGGTCAAATCATGATTGCCAGTGGCATGACTATTAAGGCTATCTAAAGCAAAATCCACATGTCCAATGCGATATAACACGCCATCAATCATGGCCTCCACCCCACCTGCTGGATAATGCTGCAACGCTTGGGTCGCGGGTAGATGTAACTGATAAGCAGCCGTCAGTAAGGCATGCGCGATTGGATGGCGACTACCCACCTCTAAAGCTGCGGCGATGGCTAATAGCTCATCTTTCTGCGTAGATAGTGCGAAAGCGTCAGGGTCAGGGTCAGGGTCAGGGTCAGGGTCATTTTGATTGATGGGCGTGGCTGGCTCAATGTTTAGTAAATTTGGCTTACCATAAGTCAGCGTACCCGTTTTATCAAAAGCCACGTGGGTGATCTCAGCGAGCGTTTGCAGTGTATGCCCACGCGTCGTCAAAAAACCATAGCTGGCCAGTCGATTGGTTGCCACCGTTAGGGCGATGGGTGTCGCTAAGGACAGCGCACAAGGACACGTCGCGACCAAAACCGCTACCGTGGCCCAAATGGCTTGGCTTGGATCGACCATGTACCAACCGATAAAGACCAAAGCTGACAATACTAGTATCCGCGCCACAAACCAACGTGCCAGCTTATCCGCTTGCTGCGCAAGTTTTGGTTTCTCACTCATGGCACGGTTCATCAGTCTATCAATCAAGCCTATTTGGCTGTCTTCTGGCAATGCTGTGATTAGCATCTCAAACGGCTGACTGTCGTTTTGCGCGCCGCCAACGATATAGTCGCCTTGGTTCTTGATAATCAGGTCGCCCTCACCCGTCAGTAAGCTTTGCGACACTGTAGCGGTTGGACTGAGTAAAATACCATCACTAATAATCTCAGAACCAGCTTCCACCATAATGATGTCACCCACTTGCAAACTATGGGCTGTCACCATCTGCTTTTTTTCTGCACTATCTTCTGAATCATTTTCTGTTTTTGTTCGCGCTAACAACTGATTGCGTGACTGCTGCCAGTCTTGGGCAATACGCGACGTTAACTGATGGACATTGGCCTCCATACGCTGCATAAAGTCAGGCATGGCTTCTGCTTTAGTGCTTGATACGTTTTGCTCGCCTGTCTCATTGACAATCAACACACCTGTCGGCGCGGTAGACTCTTCAATGGCTGTATTCTTCTCATTCTGCTGAGATTCATTATCCTTGAGCTGCTGTAAAATACGCGCCGCAGCCCTTTTATCTTCAGCAACTTTTTGGACCAGCACAGGCTCCACCACCACCAGATCATTGGCCATAGTGGCAGCTTTTAAACGGGCATTGTGTTCAATATAACGCCCTGCCAATAAAAAGAAGATAAACATACTGACTGAGTCGTAGTACGTCTCTCCTTGTCCAGTAACGGTGGCATAGAGGCTGGCAAAAAAAGTGATGATCAAGGCCAAGCTAACGGGTACATCCATATTGACTTGGCGAGCCCGTATCGCTGACCATGCTGAGGTAAAAAAAGGAATACCGGCATAAAAGAAGACAGGCGTGCTGACAAATAAAGATACCCACCGCAAAAAATCACGCTGGAATATCAACATGTCGCTGTACTCACCAAAATAAAGCGCCACAGCATACATCATCGCCTGCATCGAACCCAACGCCGCGATACCTAGACGTAATAGCATTTGATTGTTGTGCCGCGCCAGCATGGCTTCATGGGTATCTTGCCGATAAGGCTTAGCTTCGTAGCCGATTTCATTGATGATGGCTAGAATACGGCTGATCGGTAGCTTCTCTTCATTCCAAATCACCCGCATACGCTGGTTGGTCAAATTAACCTGACATTTACTAACGCCCTCTAACTCATCGAGGCGCGACTCGATCAACCACGTACAGGCAGCGCAGCGTAAGTTATTGACAGACAGTTCTGCCACTGACAGACCATCTTGCGCGTAGACAAACTGCGACTTTATCTCGTCATGATCGTAAGCTTCAAGTCGAGTCATCTGGGTGGGTAGGCTTGCCGTGCGATTAATCTCTGAGCGGTCGAGATAATACTGCTCAAGCCCTGCTTCTACGATACTTTGTGACGCTAACTGACACCCCATACAGCACATCTCACGTGACTTGCCTAATATCTCTGCATGAAACGGTGGCTGGGGTACGGGATCACCGCAGTGAAAGCAGTGCCCTACGCGTGGTAGCACCAAACCTTCGGTGATAGAGTTGTCTTCATAATGATGGCTGGTAGTGGATGACACTGGTGATGAGGTACTAGACATAATCGCGCTTACTTCCTTTATATAGGTTTTCTTAAACCCTATTCGCTCTCAGTAAACTTGCTATCGTTAAGGGTGCGTGCCCTCTTTCAAAATGCGATTTTCAATCGTATTGGCTTCGACCCGTTAGCACAGAATCAGAAACGATGGCGGATCCATACAAAACACATCATGATAGCATTCGTAACTTGCTGTCTTATATGGCACTGGTAAACCCAATTAAAAGCGGCTCATACTTTATGATGAATACGAGTATTACAATAGAGATTATACTATAAGCACTCGTGGTAAACAGCCCTATCACCCCTGATCTACGACCAATGAATGCCTGCATTGACGATGATAGATTGAAAAATTTGTCAATTTGAGTCATTATGAGGCAGTTTTTTATCCAAAAATGGTGCGACATCAGTGCAAAAATCCAATTCTAAGTTACCAAACTCCAAGCTACCACAGCCCTCTAAGTCTGCTAGACACACGCTACCCTCTCAGCAACGCGGCTTGGTGTTTAGTAGTCTACTATTAATCGTCATCATCGCTGGCATGGTGCTATTGGCGCTGTATTTAGTTAAGCTGGATCGCACCATCACTCATAAGTTTGAGGGTAAGCGCTGGGATATTCCTGCCAAAGTGTACTCGCAGCCACTAGAGTTGTATCAAGGCGCCAATGTCGATCGAGATACCATGAAGACATGGCTAGAGTTGCTCAATTATCAGAGCAGCAAAGCGTATGATCGCACTGGCACTTACCATAGATCAGGCAATACTTATTTCATCCATACGCGCGGCTTTACTTACAGTGCCAACGATGTGGACAAAGAGCAGGTCATCAAAATGACCATTGCGGGTAATAAGGTTGAGTCTGTACAAAGCACCTTACCGGCCAAAAGTGGCATCATTCGCTTAGAGCCGGTGAGTATTGGTGGTATCTATCCAGACAGTAACGAAGATCGAATGGTCGTCTCCTTAGACGAGGTGCCTCAGCCATTAATTGATGCGCTGATCGCCACCGAAGATCGCGCTTTTTATGAGCATAAAGGGGTATCTCTCCGTGGGATTGCTCGCGCCGTCATTAATAATTTCTCTGGTGGCGCAAGACAAGGTGGCTCGACCATTACTCAGCAGCTTATTAAAAACTTCTATCTCAATTCGGACCGTACGCTGAAACGCAAAGCCAACGAAGCATTGATGGCTGTACTACTCGAACTGCATTATAGCAAAGATGAAATTCTACAAACCTATCTAAATGAGATTTACTTAGGTCAAAACGGTAACCGTTCTATCAATGGTTTTGGTTTGGCGTCACAGTTTTACTTTGACAAACCGCTCAATGAGCTGCGCTTAGACCAGCAAGCGATGCTCGTCGGTATGGCCAAAGGTCCAAGTATTTATAACCCACGTCGCCATCCAAACGATTCAAAAGCGCGCCGTGATGTGGTACTGAGTAATATGCTGGCAGTGGGCTCCATCAGCCAAGAGGAATATGACAAAGCCATAGAGCAGCCGCTTGGTGTCGTTGATAAGCCCGTGGAAGGCAAGAGTCAGTTTCCTGACTTTTTGGATATCGTGAAACGTGAGCTGAATACTGTCTACTACTCTGATGACCTCAAAAACGAGGGCCTGACCATTATTAGTACCCTCGATCCTATTGCTCAGTTAGCAGCAGACAAAGCTGTTGATAGAAAGCTTGGTGAACTGCGTCGTAACAGTAACAAAACTAAGGATTTGCAAGGGGCATTAGTGAGTGCCAACCCTGAAACTGGTGAATTGGTGGCAGTGGTAGGCAGTGGTAGTGAGTTTACAGGATTTAACCGAGCCGTCGATGCCAAACGCCAAGTGGGCTCTTTGTTGAAGCCGATCATTTACATGACAGCGCTCGAGAGTGGCCGCTATAACTTGGCCAGTTCAGTAGATGATTCACCAATCACTGTCACTTTAAACGATGGCACTGAGTGGAATCCAAAAAACTATGACAATCGTGATCATGGCGCCGTGCCCCTGACCACAGCGTTAGCGCAATCTTATAACCAAGCGGCTGTACGCTTAGGGATGGAGTTTGGCGTCAACACCTTCGCCAAGCAGCTACAACGTATGGGTATTAAAGAAAAAGTCCCCCCCTATCCATCAGCGTTGTTAGGCTCTGTCAACCTTAGCCCTATGGATATGCTTGGTATCTATCAAGTTTTTGCAACTGGTGGCTTTCGCACGCCTATTCATAGTATTCGTACTGTGATTGATGATCGCGGCCGTATTTTGCAGCGTACTGGCCTAAATACTCAGCGTAGCATTCCACCTGAAACCAATTTTTTGACAAACTACGCGCTACAGCAAGTGGTCTCAAATGGTACCGCTAGACGTGCGCAATCACTTGGTAGCAATTTGAATCTTGCGGGCAAAACAGGCACGACAAACGATTACCGCGATGCTTGGTTTGCAGGCTATAGTGGCAATTATGTCAGTGTGGTATGGGTGGGCCGCGACGACAACAAGCCGATAGGTTTGAGCGGTGGTACTGGCGCACTACCGGTCTGGGTAGATTACATGAAACGCTTAAAACTCACACCTGTGGCTCTACCCGAACCTGAAGGTATCGAATGGCTGTGGCTTGAAAACAACTCAGGCAAGCTATCTAATGAGCGCTGTGCCGATGCGCGCTACTTACCAGTGATGTCAGCGCATCTACCAGAAGAAGCCAGCAGTTGTGCGCTTAGATTGTATCAACAAGATCAGGCACGTGAACAAAGCCAGCAAGGTGCTATCAACCAGCAGCGTCGCCGTGAAGGTTTAGAGATTCCAAATGGTGAAGCCGTTGACACCGATAGCCAAGAAGACAATGACGGACAAAATGGTAATGATACAGAAAGTCGTACTGATACTTGGTATGATCGTGCTGTTGAATGGTTCTAAAAGTGTTTTTAAAACTTAAAAAAGGTCTCAACATGGTGTTCCCTCTAACGCAAACTGTATCAGCCAAGCCAGCCATTATCACACAGCTTAAAAAAGCGACGCCAGTCAATACGATGGCCGTAGCCAGTGCTCTTGCTATGATGCTAAGTGTGAGTGCTTGTCAGACGGCGCCCAATACCGAAGCCTCTATACAAAAAACACCGGCTCAAACTGTTCCATCAGCGCAAACACAAGCCACCTCGACGCCCGCTGTCACGCAAGCGCCGATTATCAGAACAGAAGACGACTATACGATCGAATCTGATCGTTCCTCTGAACCTTTGGACGCACCAAATCCATTGACGCAAGACACGCCTGCCTTCCCATCTTCTAACCCCGTGACAACTGAACCTGATGCGGTTATCATTACGCCTTCTCGCGATGACTATGTCATCTCTGAGCCAGCAGCGCCGTCACACAATGAGCTACTAGAACAGGCAAGAAAAAACTCACAACAACGCACACCGCAATCTGCCAGTAATAACAGTACACTGCCGGCATTTCGCCATCTGATGCAAGTCGGTATCAGGCAGCTAAAATCTGGCGAGTTGACCAATGCTGAAAACAGCTTTACCCGTGCTCAGCGCTTAGCGCCAAAATCCTCTGCGGTGTACTTTTACTTGGCTCAAGTGGCCTTAAAAAAGAACCAACCGCGCAAGGCTGAAGCCATGGCACGCCGTGGCCTTAGTGTCTCTCAAGATACGAGTCGCAGACGGGCACTGTGGCAAATCATCTTGCAATCAGGGCAAGCACAAGGTAACTCACGTGTGGTCAGTGAAGCGAAACAAGCCCTACGCTAGTACCTGTAAACACTGCGTCATCAAACTCTTGAGTAGTCAGCCCAAAAGTGACCTCGTTAACTTTTGCACCCTACGCATTCATAATTTCTCCAACTCACCTATTCATTTTATTTTAGCTTAAGGTTATCGTTATGGCATGGCAACAACTGCACTTACAATGTGAAAAAGCAAACGTCGATTTGGCGGAGGCGCTGCTACTGGAAGCCGGCGCTTTATCAATCGCTTTAGACGACGCAGGCGACCAACCTTTATTCGAGCCGCTACCTGGCGAATCGCCTTTATGGGATGAGGTTATCCTAACAGGCCTGTTTGATGCAACGACCGATGCTGGTAGCCGTCAGGCTGTTGAACAGTTAAGTCACGAAATCGCCGCACAAGTACACGCTACACGTATTTGGCTGAGTGCCGTTGATGACAAAGACTGGGAGCGTGAGTGGATGAGTAACTATCACCCTATCGAATGCGCTAATGACTTATGGATCGTACCCAATTGGCTCACACCGCCAAATCCTGATGCGACCAACATCATTATGGACCCAGGACTGGCCTTTGGTACTGGCTATCACGCCACCACTCGCTTGTGTCTTGACTGGCTCACAGAGCAGGATTTAACAGATAAAGTAGTCATTGACTATGGCTGTGGCTCAGGTATATTGGGCATCGCAGCGTTGTTGTTAGGGGCACGCCAAGTGTATGCGGTCGACATCGATCCACAAGCCGTACTCGCCACCAATCAAAATGCTGAGCGCAACCACGTCAATGGGCGCCTCCAAGCGTTTTTACCAGAAGAGTTTAGCGACTACTGTGCACAAAATGAGGTTTTACCTGTCGATGTGCTCGTGGCAAACATTTTGGCAAAACCGCTTATCAGCTTGGCCCCTTACTTTGCCACTTTAGTGAAGACTGATAGCCGTATCGTATTGGCGGGTTTGATTGAGTCACAAACTGAAGCGGTCGCTGCTGCTTATCAGCCTTATTTTGCGCTTGATCCAAAGCATGCCTTTACCGCACAAGAAGACCAACATTGGCAGCGTTTGTCCGGTACATTTACAGGCTAGCAACAATTAATTACATCTGCTACGATAGAGGGCAGTCAAATGTTATGTGTTTGGCGCCACTCTGTCCTTGCCTGTAATGGTTGCATTTATAGAGAGTTTAGATGACAGTCTTAGCCTTATAGGCAGCTGTTAGTGAGTGGCTAAGCGGTATTGATAACCATACTTTTTTGGACTCGACCCTATGACCACGCCCATAAAAACTCAATGCCCGCACTGTCACGCTTGCTTTAAAGTAAAACAAACTCAGTTAAATAAAGTAAATACTACCGTCAGCTGTGATCACTGCCAACAAAGTTTTTTGGTGAATAAACATCTGATTGTCACCACTGATACTCCTAACACCTCCACTACTCAAACCGATATAACCACGACCTTCACACCAGATACTGGCGTAGCACAGCCATCTAACACTCATCATAAAGTCCAGAAGCGCTCAAGCAATGCTAAGTCTTTACTGAGTAAGCCCGCTACAAAAAAGTGTTCATCTGACAAGTTGATTCACGATGACTTAATTCATGATGATATGGACATCGATGAGCCAGCAGACCCCATTTTAGAGTATGACTCACTAGACAGTATGGAAGCTTGGTTGACTCAAGCCAGTAACGCCACTAGTACGCCATCAAATACGCCCTCTAAAAAAAGTGTTAAAAACAGCCGCTCATCCGTTAAACCAACACCCTCTGCTCCTCTAACCGAGCCGTCATCATCCGCACAGGTTGCCCTGAGTTCAGCTGCGGCTAATGACATTCACGCAAGTGTCGATGAGGCTGCGGACAACGCTTGGCTCGAAGCGCTTCTGAAAGAGCAAAATAAAAGCGCCGAGACGCCGCAAGACGATACAGATTTATCACAACTGTTGCTCGATATGGGTGTGTCGCTTAAAGACGAAGATGGCAGTGCGGACGCGCGTGCCAGACAAGCTCAAGCTAGCACGGCACCACCGTCAGATAACTATTCGGTAGCATCAGTACTGTGGTCGCTTGGCTGCTTGGTATTAGCCTTATTACTGTTTGCCCAATACGTCATTTTTAACCTAGAGACACTGGTTAAAGACCCCGTTTATGCCCAGCGCCTCCATGCACTCTGTTCGATTGCGGCTTGTAGTTTGCCAAATGCCGATTTGGGTGCATTAACCGTGACTGACCTCAATCACCAGCCTAGTCAAATCAAGGTAACAGGTGCATTCAGCGATGTGAGTGCCACTCTACACAACCAAAGCACAAAAGCGCAGCTCTACCCCAATATAAAAGTCAGCGTTTATGGTACCAATAATCTGATCGGGGAATTCATCGCAGCACCAAACAACTACCTATTAAGCAAACAAAACCAATTAGCTGCTGACAGTGGCCGACAGTTACTCTTTACGATCCCTGTGGCCAATACAAACATTCGCGAAGTGACGGCAACTCCTCTGTATTGAACCACACTTTATAAATAAAATAGGTTTCTACAATAGGTTTCTGTAAATAGTATTGAGCATGATTTGATGAGCAGCGTTGCGGCTCAGATAGCGACCAATCTGTCAGCGCTAGACAATATTTATTTGATATAATACCCTAACCTCTTATGGTTTGCTTTTCTCTACTCTCAAGGACATTATCTTATGGCACCTCATGCACAGCATAACGCCCAACGTTTTGCCAAAAGCTCTGAGCATCCTGCCGACTATAATAAAGACAACTACCCTCATTTTACTCACGACCTTAGCGCTTCTTTAAACAGCCACGCAACCAATATGCAAGAACCTTTACGCGTCCATGTTGAGCGCGTGGTACGACAGTATTTTGCGATGCTAGGCGATGAGACACCCACCGACTTGTATGAGCTTATTTTAAAGCAAATCGAAGAACCGCTGTTATCCGTTGTCCTTGAACAAACGCGGGGGAATCAAACCAAGTGCGCGCAAATCCTAGGTTTAAATCGCGGTACTTTACGCAAAAAACTCAAAACCTATGACTTGATGTAGCGCCAGCTATATGATCTCATTTACTGTCCCTGACAACAATTCTCCATGGCAACTGAACGTTTATGACTGTATCCATCGTGATACGGTTAGCAATAGTTGTCGTTATCTCCTTGCCAGACGTTTACGTCAGGCTTTTTTTATGGAATTTTTTTATGAGTAAAACCCCACTTGCCCTATTATCGGTCTCCGATAAATCCAATATCGTTGAGTTTGCGCAAGGCCTTATTAAAGCAGGTTTTGGCTTACTGTCTACTGGCGGTACTTATCGGTTACTCACAGAAAACAACGTCGCCGTGACTGAAGTGTCTGATTACACGGGCTTTCCTGAAATGATGGATGGTCGGGTAAAGACGCTACATCCTAAAATTCATGGCGGTATCTTGGGCCGCCGTGGTACAGATGATGCCGTGATGAGTGACCACGCGATTGAGCGCATCGATTTGGTTGTCGTCAACTTATATCCTTTTGCTGAAACCATCGCTCGGGCTGATGTAACCATGAACGATGCCATCGAAAACATCGATATCGGTGGCCCAACCATGGTGCGTTCGGCGGCGAAAAATCACGCTCACGTGGGTATCGTGACCGATCCAGCAGATTATGAGCGCATCCTTGCCGCTTTAGGTGATGGCACGGAATTGACCACGGCCCTACGCTACGACTTAGCAGTCAAAGCTTTTGAACACACCGCACAATATGACGGTATGATTGCCAATTTCCTCGGCAGCCGTGTCAATGAAACGCAAACGCCTGAGAAATTTTCACGTACGTTTAATGTGCAGCTTGAGAAAGCACAAGACCTACGCTACGGTGAAAACCCCCATCAAAGCGCTGCTTTTTATACCGAAAACCAACCGCTAAAAAGCCAGCAAGCATCTATCGCGACTGCTAAGCAATTGCAAGGAAAAGCACTGTCTTATAACAATATCGCTGATACCGACGCCGCGCTTGAATGCGTTAAAGCCTTTAACACCCCTGCTTGCGTCATCGTTAAGCACGCCAACCCGTGCGGTGTCGCTGCTGATAACGACCAAGTAACGGCTTATCGCGCCGCTTTTAGTACTGACCCTGAGTCTTCTTTTGGTGGTATCATTGCATTTAACCGTCCATTAACGGTTGCTACGGCGAAAGCCATTATCGACAATCAATTCGTAGAAGTCATTATTGCCCCTAGTATTGAAGACGGTGTGCTCGAGGCGACTGCTGCAAAGAAAAACGTGCGTTTATTGGTATGTGGTGAGCTACCAGCGCCCGATCAACGCGACTCACAACTTGACTACAAGCGCGTCAACGGCGGCCTGTTAGTACAAGAACAAGATCTTGGCTTAATCACGGCCAATGACCTAAAAATCGTCACTGACGTACAGCCAACTGAAGCACAGATTGCCGATCTACTGTTCAGCTGGAACGTAGCAAAATACGTCAAATCTAACGCTATTGTTTATGCAAAAGGTCAGCGCACCATCGGTGTGGGCGCAGGACAAATGAGCCGTGTCAACTCAGCCCGTATTGCTGCTATTAAAGCGGAGCATGCTGGATTGGCCACTGAAGGCGCTGTGATGGCCTCTGATGCCTTCTTCCCGTTCCGTGATGGTATTGATAACGCTGCTGAAGTGGGCATTTCTGCTATTATTCAGCCAGGTGGCTCTATGCGTGATGATGAAACCATTGCTGCGGCAAACGAGCACGGTATCGCGATGGTGTTTACGGGCATGCGCCATTTCCGCCATTAGTCCATCGTGATTATTACATTGCAGTAGAAAAAGCCAAGATGCTGTTGACATATACAAGCAGCATTGACCAATAAAAAAAGCCACTGTAACTTACAGTGGCTTTTTTATGCGCTTCTCTTATAGCCATTTAGCATTAACGACCATGCAAATGCTTAACGCCCTTGTGCGTTTGCCATGTTGGATTCATTAATCTCAACTTTATACAGCAAACGCAGATAATCTAGATAGTCTTGTAGCTGATCTTGACCTAAATTATCACGAATGATTGCAGCGGTTTGCGCTCTTTGCACATCAGACAACGGTGACTGCTGCTGCGTTTTGATACGATCGCCGACCAACAAGGTCGCTCCCGCCTCAGTCTCACTAGCGATTGCCACGACACCATTATTAGCCGCTTGCTGACTAAAGGCCAAGCCGCGCTCTTTTTCTGTCAATAGGGTGGTTTGACGATTGACCTCACCTAAAGATCGAAGGTCGACGGGCTGCTTAGCAATATCCGCAGGTGTTTTAATACCAGCGGCCAACGCTTTAGCCTCTTTTAGCGCCAATGCCGTGGCTTTTTGCTGACGTAGTGTCTGAGTAATTCTTGGCGTCGCGGCGGCTAAAGTCAGCGTTTTAGTCGGACGATAGTTACTTGGCTGCACCCATACTGTACCATTACCAACTTCGATGCCGGCCGTCACTGCCTGATCCTGAATAGTAAACTCATCAAAGGCTTGTTTGATCACGGCGGGTTGTGATAGTACTGACTGGTTGTTTTCTTTACGATAGTCTTTGAGACGCTTTAATGTTACATTCTCTTGCTGAGCAATGTCTTCGATACTAAAACCATCCGCTGCCAAGTCGTTAATCGCTGTCACTTTATCTGCATAGACTTCCTGACGCTTATACTCTTTTGCTTTAGCGGTTAGCTCGTCACGCATACTTTCTAGCGTGGGTATTTTGCGCCCATTGTCTTCGGTGACAGTAAATATCTGATAGCCAAAGTTGGTTTTAATCGGCGCGGTCACATCGCCAACACTCAATCCTGCTAACGCTTTTTCAACCGCTGCAGCATCATTACCAAATACGCTTGGGTTAAATCGGCCGATATCACCCCCTGCCTCTCCTGACGGATCATCAGATTCTGCTTTTGCCAATGCAGCAAAAGACTCCCCTTTATCTAGACGAGTTTTGATTTTGTCGGCTCTTGCCTTGGCATCATCACCAGTCAATAGGATTTGGCTGATTTTGCGCTCATCGGTGACTGCTAAGCCTTGCTTGTAAGCTTCGTACTGCTGCTGCACCTCTTCTGCAGTAACATCCTCCACCTGAATGGTTTGAGGACTGAGTTGCAAATAAGCCAAATCTACCATAGCGGCGCTTTTTAGGGTGTCTTTATTGGCATCATAGTAGGCTTGTATATCGTTTTTGCTCAGCTTAACCTGATCGACATAATCTTGCCACTTAAACCGATGTAGCCAGATATTACGGGATTCAAGCTGGAGATCAATCAGCTGGCTGACCGCTTGCATTGGATAAACAGCGGTACCCACGATACTCGCATTGAGCTGATCGAGACTCAGCTGATTACGGAACTCTGCAAATAACTGATCTTTAGTCATACCGCGCTGGCGCAAAAAATTTGAAAATTGCTCGTTAGAGAAATTCCCCTCGGCATCCTTAAAGATTTCTTCTTGACGCAATAAACGATTGATGGTGTCATCAGAGACGGTCATGCCAAGCTTACCCGCTTGCTGCTCTAACAACGTACGATCGATAAGCCCCTTTAGTACCTGCTCGTGCAGCACATCTTCATTCAATAGGCTGGCATCATCAACTTGCTCTAGAATTTCAGAGCGACGGCTATTGACGGCAGTCTGATACTCGGACAACCCTACGCTTGCTTCACCCACCTGAGCGATTTGGTTGGGATCGACCCCGCCGCCAAAATAGCTTTCGACACCCAGTAGAGCGAGCGGCGATAGGCATAAAATCAATAAAATGCGACCTGGCCAGCTTTTTAAGAAATCGCGCAATTTATCCATAGTTATCTCTGCTTTATTAACCTATATTGATGAAAAACCATTGTAATACTATTATTAATATCAATGCTATCTAAGCCCGCAATGGTAAGAGTAAGAACGTGTACATTTATTGACATACTCCCACCACTTTCGCCAAGCTCAAGTAGGGGATTCTAAAAGCCTAAGCTCTTAGGCGACTTTCTCACGAATGTCACAAGTTTTCTGTTTCATCGGGCGACCTTGACTGCATCCTCCCTCCGCAGACAAAACGGCATGTCCTGCCGATAAAATATTACGAGCTGCATTAATATCAGCGTTGGCTTTATGACCACATTTGACGCACTCGAATTTGGACTGAGTTTGTCTATTTTCCTTGGCGATATGCTGACAGTTAGAACAGGTTTGACTGGTGTAGCGTGGGTTTACTTTGATAAGTAAGCCGCCTTGCCACTGCTGCTTGTACTCAAGCATATTGACCATCATACCCCAGCCTTGATCTAAGATAGCTCTGTTTAATCCTGCCTTGGCTTTGACCTGACGGCCTTTGTTCTCCATCGACCCACTTGCAGATCTCGACATATTGGCGACTTTTAAATCCTCACAAGCAATCATGGCGTGGTTTTTGCTGATGCTGGTGGTGATTTTGTGCAAGTAGTCATGACGAATATTGGCGATATGGTGGTGTAATTTTTGAATCTTACGGTTGTGTTTTTTCCAGTTTTCACTGAATGTTACTTTTTTTGCCAACCCACGTTGCAGCTTGGCAAGTTTGAGTTGGTTGGCTTTAAAGCTGTTTTTGGGCTTGAGGGTTTCACCGTTTGAGGTGGTGAGTAGTTTGCTGATCCCCATGTCTAAGCCTAGTGCACTTTTAGAGGGATGGATTGGGTTTTCAGTCAACTCGCGCTCAGTGCCAAACGAGATGTACCAGTGACCTGATTTTTTGCTGATGGTGACATTCTTGATGACACCGATGATGTCTTGAGACTTTCTAAATTTCACCAGACCAATGCCATTCGGTAGTTTGATGCGATTGCCCTCAATACGGCAGTATTTATCAAACTGAACCAAGCGAATGGAGTCACAGCCATCTGCTTTGCGCTTAAATTGTGGCATTAGAGGTCGATGCTGGATCTCCGTGCCATCAGCCAGTTTAAAGAACTTGGGCTTACGAGGTTTCTTTTTATTCTCTTTGAGTCTGGCATGTACTTTTGGGTCAAAGAATCGTGACCAAGCCGAGGCAAGATCGCGTACCTTTTGTTGTAAGGTGACGGCATTAGAGCTAGATTTCAGAAAGGCAAAATCAGGATTTTTCTTTAAGCCAACAATTTTATTAACGAGATTGGTGGCATTGATAAACTCATTTTTAGCAAACATCTCAAATGAGATTGCCAGCATGTGATTCCAAACAAAACGCGCTGAGCCGACAAGATTATTTAGAATAACCGCCTGCTCTGCATTAGGCTCAAGCCTAAATTTATACGCTTTGTTGATTTTCATAAACGCCCATTCATTTTACTGATTTTAATGTGATTTTTTTAATGTAAGTTCTAAAGTTTATTATAGCTTGTTTCAGTATATAATTTTTATGACTATATAATAAACACTAAGCGAAACTCACCTCTACCCTAATGTCGGGTGGCGCCTCTTTCGCGGTTTTGATAGAGAAAAATAAGGCCTGTGCAAGCAGCCTTGTTTAGACAACGCATCTATCGCGCGCCCTATGATACGTGATTTTTGATACAGACTCAAAATATTCACGTTGAATGACACAAACTAAACCGATAAAAAAAGCACCTAATGACTAGGTGCTTTTTTTCGTTCACTTCTCGTTCATATAATCATTGAGATTACAATCTAAGCCATGAACGTTCATCTATTATATGACTCATAGTAAACGCTGTCTTTATGCGTGTCATACGTTGTTATCAGCGTCCACTTTAAAAGAGTGGCTTAGTTTAAGCGCTCTTTTAAGTTTTTACCAGCTTTGAAGCTTGGTACTTTACTTGCTGGAATGCTAAGCTCTTCACCAGTCTTAGGATTACGGCCAGTGCGTGCTTTACGGTCTTTTACGCTAAATGTACCAAAACCAACTAGTGAGATGCTATCGCCAGCTTCTAATGCTTCACCAACACTTTCCATAACAGCATTCAATGCATCGCCAGCTTGAGTCTTATTTAGACCACTTTTGTCTGCGATGCTATCAATTAATTCTGACTTATTCATAAAATTTCCTTCAAGTTTAAGGGGGATAATAAACGCTCACGCCAAGTATTGTAACGCTCTCATCGCATTTAAGCAATAAAAACCACCTGACTGCGTATTAACAGGTTTCGCTTTGTTATCGTCTTTATATCAAGGCAGCATAAGGAGCGCAAGCGATTTTACATATTTTTGTCCACTGTACTACGTATTTGACACTCAATGTTACGCAAAGCCTTTGCAACTGTCTGATTAGCTCGCTATTTTAGCTAAGATATAAGGGGTTTTTTGACATAAAACGGTTATCAGTTACCCCTCATAGTCACTAACCCACTGTTTTCGTCCATACTAAGCATCAATCTTAGTGTGGTTATTGACCATTAAATTATCAGTTAATAATTTAGCAGCTGACAGAAACGAGCGTTACTTTTTACTATAAAGGCGTTACTATAAGCAAAATATCACTGCATCACGGTGGGTAGACTTTAGCCCTTTATTTGCCTTTTGCCTCTGATTTATCAAATAAAAAAACGGATTATTTTCATGAAGCGTTCTACGTTGTCTCACTCTTTTCTTAATATTATTTTGGTGTTCATCGAGTCGGCGCTGACACTATTGTTACGTTTGGACCCTGAACTACGTAAAGCTGCCTATCCCCTTGCCAAGCAAGGTACGGTCGTGGCGTTGCGTTTGTATTTGCCCCATGTCGAGATTTTTGCCACCTTTAGCCCCAAAGGTGTCTTACTAGATGCTCAATTGCCCGTGGGCCGTAGTGAACCTGATGTCGTTATTAATGCCTATAGTATCCAAATCATTAATGCGATCACCACTCATGATAGCGAAACCACTGAAAAACTCCAAATGCGCGGTGAGTCTGTTCAGGTGCAATTGGTGAAACAGTTCATCATGCAGCTTGGTCTTGGTAGCTTAATTCAAGGTTTGATTAAGAAATTCAAAGGTGGCAAAGGCAAGCACCAGCCTTCTGAAGCTGAAATGGCGGATAAAAAAGAAAGCTATCAGCTACGTATTAAGGAACAACAGACCCAAATAAACACCCTAACCATCAAAAATCGTGAGCTTGAAACCACGCTAAAAGAACTGCAAAGCAAACAAAAAACCCTAACTATCGTCGCTGTGGTGGCTGTCATTGTTATGATTGGGGCTATTATCGCACTGTTAATGAGTTAGTTTTGACCGTATGATCGTTCATAATTGACTTCTGCTGCTAACGACTGAAAAAAAAGCGCTTAACACTTCTTAAAGGGTGTTAGACGCTTTTTTCTATATTTTCAGGTTTTAGAAGTAAACTTACCTTTGTAGTTTAAAACCGTTAAATTCGCTTTATCCTCTCTTTAGTGCTCTTACCACTCCCACCTTTTATCAGCCATTGTTTTTATCAATCGTGTTAATAAGCTAGATTAACCATTTAACCACACTTTAATCTTGACTAAATTACTCAGGATTAAGTATAATTGGCTTAATCGTTGCACACATCGGGTTAATCATCTGTTGTTTAATAACGATAAGACACAACTTAGTCGCTTTGATATTCATCCAATAGCTTTTAAATGACTTTATAAGCCATTGCCAATCTCATCTGACTAAGATCGTTGTTAAATAAAAATGACATAAAAGTTTGGAGATAACACATGCGTTTGACTACTCGAGGCAGATATGCCGTTACTGCGTTACTAGATTTGGCGTTACAAACCAGCCAACAAGATAGCGCCGTATCCCTATCTGATATAGCCAAACGGCAATCAATCTCGATCTCTTATCTGGAACAGTTGTTTTCCAAACTTCGTAAACGTGGCCTTGTTACCAGTATTCGCGGCGCAGCGGGTGGTTATCATCTAGCAAAACCATTACATGAAATAGATGTAATGAGCATTATCTCTGCTGTCGATGAATCTGTTAATGCAATGCAATGTGAAGGGCGCGGAGACTGTCAAGGTGGTACAATGTGCTTAACCCACGATTTATGGTGTGCGTTGTCTAATCACATTGAGCAGTACTTGAAAAATATAACATTAGCGCAATTATTAGACATGGAAAATGTGCAATCAGTGTCAGAACGTCAGCACACATCCACTAAAGATATTTCTATAAAAGACATCAATACTATTACTCTATCGAACAGCGAGGCAAACCCAGCATGAGCCAACATAACAACCTTATATACTTAGATTATGCCGCCACCACGCCAGTTGCTAAATCAGTAGCGGCTAAAATGAGCGAGTATCTGACTGTAGATGGCATCTTTGGTAACCCAGCCTCACGTTCGCACGGTTACGGCTGGCAAGCGGAAGAAGCGGTAGAAACCGCTCGCGGGCAAGTCGCTGAAGTGATTAACGCAGATCCACGCGAAATCGTCTTTACCTCTGGCGCGACCGAATCTGATAACTTAGCTATCAAGGGTGCAGCCCATTTTTATCAGTCTCGTGGTAAGCACATTATTACCAGTAAAATCGAACACAAAGCCGTACTCGATACTTGCCGTGAGCTTGAGCAAGAAGGTTTTGACATTACCTATCTTGAGCCACAGCCAAGCACTGGTCTGATCTTACCTGAGCAAGTAAAAGAAGCGCTACGTGAGGACACCATTTTAGTGTCACTCATGATGGTGAACAACGAGCTTGGTACGATTACTGATGTCACTGCCATTGGCGAAATCACTCGCGAAGCTGGCGTGGTATTCCACGTTGATGGGGCACAATCGGTCGGTAAAGTAAAAATCGATCTCGAAAAAATGAAAATCGACTTGATGAGTTTCTCAGGTCATAAAGCCTACGGCCCTAAGGGCATTGGCGCCCTATTCGTTCGTCGTAAGCCACGTATTCGCCTGAAAGCAGAACAGCACGGCGGTGGTCACGAACGTGGCATGCGCTCAGGTACATTACCTACGCATCAAATCGTCGGCCTTGGTGCCGCATTTGCCTTAGCCAATGAGCGCTTTGATACAGACCACGCCCATGTTGCCAAACTACGCCAAAAATTGTGGGATGGCCTGCAAGATATCGAAGAGATTTACTTAAACGGTGATCTTGAACATAGCGTCCCTAATATTGTGAATATTAGCTTTAACTTCGTTGAAGGCGAATCTCTCATGATGTCACTAAAAGACTTAGCAGTGTCATCAGGTTCAGCCTGTACCTCAGCGACACTTGAGCCATCATACGTACTGCGCGCTATTGGTCGTCCAGATGAGTTGGCCCACAGTTCCATTCGTTTTAGCTTCGGTCGTTATACCACTGAAGAAGATATCGATACGGTCATCAAGCAAATGCATGAAGCGGTTGATAAATTACGCGCCCTATCCCCACTTTGGGATATGTACCAAGAAGGGGTAGATCTAAACTCAGTCGAATGGGCTGAGCACTAAAATACAGAATAAAAGAGCAATATGGTTATCAAATATAACCATTACTCCGTTCATCAGACAATTAAAGTTAAGTGTTTGACCCCAATTATCGATGAGTAGATAGCGTTTCAAAGTTAATAAGTGACTACTCATCACCTAACTAGGAGAAAACCCCATGGCCTATAGTGACCAAGTTATTGATCATTACGAAAATCCACGCAACGTTGGCAATCTTGATAAAAATGCCCAAAATGTTGGTACCGGTATGGTTGGTGCCCCAGCCTGTGGCGATGTGATGCGTCTACAAATCCAAGTGGATGATAATGGTATCATCGAAGATGCACGCTTTAAAACTTATGGCTGCGGTTCAGCGATTGCTTCAAGCTCACTCGTAACTGAGTGGCTCAAAGGCAAAAGCTTGGATCAAGCTGGCGAAATCAAAAACAACGATATCGCTCAAGAGCTGGCGTTACCACCTGTAAAAGTGCATTGTTCTGTACTAGCAGAAGATGCCATTAAAGCTGCGATTAGCGACTATAAAGGCAAGCATAGCACGGCAGCAGTAACAGAAGAAGCCGCCAGCTAAACCTATTAGCGTATGCGCTATTGTTTTATTAGCAATGCTTTGGTAGCGGTTCATTGAACCCCTACTAATGCTAAAGAGGTGACAATGACGCTTATGTAATTGTCACCTTTTATTTTCTCAACGTTGTTAGCATATTATTTTGGCAAGCTCGTCGTTTTGGTTGCCAGTTTATATAGAATTTTATTGATATTTATTATTGATAGTCAATGGGAGTTGGCATGATTGAAATGACAGAACGCGCCGCTCAGCATGTTCGAGATTTTTTGGACAATCGCGGCAAAGGTGAAGGTATTCGTGTAGGGATACGTACAGCGGGTTGCTCGGGCTTGGCGTATGTTTTAGAGTTTGTCGATACACCGGACGAAAATGACACGCGCTACGAAAGTCGCGGCGTCAGCATCTTTATTGACCCCAAAAGCTTGGTCTATTTGGATGGGTTATTGATGGATTATGAAAAAGAAGGGTTAAACGAAGGCTTTAAATTCACCAATCCCAATCAAAAAGGGGAATGTGGCTGCGGTGAATCTTTTACCGTTTAAGGTCTACCGTTGACAGTCACTGTGATCAAAACGTCTAATTTTCCCTTCGAGCAGTGATAAACTATTATGGCTACAGTGGTAGCCAGTATGATAAGCCTGTGCGCAAACATAGCTAGACAAAGAATTTAAAAATAAATAAAAACAAGGCGTATGATATGACAGACATTACTCCAGAAGCACAGTTTGATAACTTCTTTGCCTTATTTGAGCAACCTGTACAATTTGAAATCCATCAAGAGCGTCTTGATCAACAGCTACGCCTGCTACAAAAGCGTTATCATCCGGATAATGTGGCCAAAAACCTAACAGATACTGCTCAAGCCCAACAGCATTCTGAGCAAACCTCAGCACTAATCAACCAAGCGTATCAAACATTAAGCGCCCCTGACAGTCGTGCTAGCTATTTATTAGATCTAGCAGGTCAAGCGCAAAATGTCGAACACTCCATCGCAGACTTAGACTTTTTAGAAGATGCGATGCAGATGCGTATTGAGCTGGATGACGCCATTGAGGGCAAAGATCGCCAGACCTTAGCCCAGTTACATCCACAGATTGTAGAACGGCTGTCTAAACAGTCCAAGCGTTTTGAGGACGCCTACCAGACCAAAGACTGGCAAACGGCGATTGACGCCACCCAAAAACTAAAATTCTTAGTCAAATTAAATGCTGATGTGACCACTGGTCTTGATGAGGTAGCGACATCTGAACATTCAGATGATGACGATTTGTACGTCTAAATATCTAACAGCTAGATTCATATGATCAGACCTATCTACCAGCGTTTATGTATGAACATTTTTAACTTATGACTCTTATTTAAACGTCATGGTTAAAATAGTACCAACTATACCGTATAATCTCTTATTTTAAGGCACGCTTAACCACTACGTGCTCTGTCTTTAGAGTAAGGTTACAGCCGTTACATGGCCCTAGTGCCTGTGGTGTATTGGCTTTATTTCACTTATTTATTTTATCTCTGAGTTATCTTATGTCTTTATTGCAAATTGCCGAACCCAATCAAAGCGCCCAACCTCATCAACATCGTTTTGGCCTAGGAATTGATCTTGGTACCACGCGCTCATTGGTCGCAGTGGTACGGTCAGGCAAGGCGCAAGTCTTAGAAGCAAGCTCAAGCGCCGATAATTTACTACCTTCTGTTGTCTATTATCCAAGTACCGGCGCACCACTTGTTGGCTATGAGGCCCTATCTCACTTAGCGGATGATCCAAAAAATACGATCGTCTCGGCTAAGCGTTTTATGGGTCGTAGCCAAGCTGATATCAAATTCTCTCATCCTTATGAGTTGAGTGGCAGCAAAGATGATATGCCAGCGTTCGTTACTGCTCAAGGCGACATATCCCCTGTTGAAGTCTCAGCGCGTATCTTATCAGCGCTTAAGCAGCGCGCTGCGAGCGCATTACCTGATGACAGCATCGAAGGTGCGGTGATTACCGTACCCGCGTATTTCGATGAGGCTCAGCGTCAGGCCACAAAAGATGCGGCACAAGCAGCTGGTATCACTGTGCTGCGTTTATTAAATGAGCCTACCGCTGCTGCAGTCGCTTATGGTTTGGATCAAACCGATCAAGAGAATAACAAAGAAAGCCATTACCTGATTTACGATCTTGGGGGCGGAACTTTTGACGTCTCTATCTTAAAGCTGACGGATGGTGTTTTTGAAGTATTGGCAACGGGTGGTAATAGCGCACTAGGTGGGGACGATATTGATCGTTTGATCACCAATTGGCTTATCAAGCAGTTAGATATCGATCCTAAAGACGTGAGCCGTCATGACAAATCGATACTTGCACAACAAGCCAAAGCTTACAAGCAAGCATTGACGGATACTGAACAAGTCAGTATTGACATCACGGTTAATGGGCGATCTTATCAAGGAGTCTTAGGCCGCGCCGATATACTGGCTATCATAGAACCCGTTAGCCGTCGTACGCTAAGCGTGTGCGAACAAGTACTGCGGGATGCTAAGCTCTCTGGCGCTGATTTAGACGAAGTTATCTTGGTCGGTGGCTCTACTCGTATGCCTGCCATACAGCAAGTGGTTACTGAGTTTTTTGCCAAACAGCCACTTTGCCGTCTGAACCCTGATGAAGTCGTCGCCTTAGGGGCGGCACAAACGGCACATCAGCTGGTCAATGGCGATAGCGATAGCAATCTACTGTTATTGGACGTAACGCCTCTGTCACTTGGTCTTGAAACCATGGGCGGGCTGGTTGAAGTGCTCATTCCACGTAATACCCCTATCCCTGTCAAAAAACGCCAAGTGTTTACCACCTATCAAGATGGTCAAACCGGCATGGTTATTCATGTCGTACAGGGCGAACGCGAAACGGTAGAAAACTGCCGCTCACTGGGCCGCTTTGAGCTGTACGGTATCCCACCAATGAAAGCTGGGTTTGCTCGTATCGAAGTAACCTTTAGCATTGATGCCAATGGCCAGCTGACCGTCAGTGCTCAAGAAACCACCACCAAAACAGAAAGTAAGATTGAAATTGTGCCCTCATATGGCTTATCAGATGAACAAAAAGAGCAATTACTGGTTGCCGGATTTAAGCACGCCGAAGAAGATAAAAACGCGCGCTCTTTGATTGAAACCAAAGTAGAGGCTGAGCGTGAAGTACTCGCTTTACAGTCTGCCCTGAACGAATTTGCTACTTTACTGTCCTCTGAGGAACAGCAGTTATTGGCAGAGCAGATACAAAAACTACAAACAGCACTTAGTACTGATGACCTAGCTCTTATCGAAGCCGAACAAGCCCAGCTCAAACCGCATAGTGATGCGTTTGCTGCTCGGATTATGAATCAAAGCGTAAAAGCCAGTATGGCCGGTACGAGTGCCCAAGATTGGTAAGTGGATACATTGAGCAAAATAGCTTAGAGCTCGTACTAAGCTGACCTCTTATATTTTTTATTTTTTAAATTGATTAGCATCGGAAAGACAATTTATGCCAAAGATTACTGTACTCCCCCATCATGAGATTTGCCCTGAAGGCACTGAAGTCGAGCTAGAGGCTGGTGAAAATTTGTGTAAAGCTCTCTTAGAAAAAGGTATTAAGGTTGAGCATGCTTGTGAGATGTCAAAAGCATGCACCACGTGTCATGTGGTGGTACGTAAAGGCTTTAATAGTTTAGAAGAGATGGATGATATTGAAGCTGACTTATTGGATCGCGCTTGGGGACTAGAGCCTGACTCACGCTTATCGTGTCAAGTAATGCTTGATGACGAAGACTTAACCATCGAGATTCCTAAATACACGCTCAATCATGCAAAAGAAAATCACTAAACGCTCGTAGCAAATACTACTTAGCTATTTAAGAAAAAGCCAGCTAGTATCATACTAGCTGGCTTTTTTATACCCGATGTCGAAGGCCATTTTTTCAACAGTTACTTATGAACAGCTACTTATGATGATTATCCCTGTGTTTGGCTTCTGCCGCGATAGTCACTGCCACTTTTTCTTGCTCCTGCTCGATACGTTCAAGCGCAAAATTTAAGCGATCCCTAATATCTTGATAGTCATCATCTTTCATGTCTTTAAAATTGAGATGCAAGTTAAAACCCGGTAAGGTGTGGTCAACCCATTTTGATAGATGACCTTTATGCGCATCCGGATCCAGTACTTGCCACGCATTTACCTTGTTATCAAAGCCTTTTAGCTGAAACGCACCCGCATGGTGACACTCATAATTATGGCAGATATAATCGTAGGTGCTTTCACTGACCAATATCTTGTCTTTACCCGCGCTAGCCTCAAGTCTTGCTGCCAGATTGGCCTCTTTGCCAATCAGTGTGTAACTCAGACGATTGTTACTGCCAAAATTGCCAACGTGGCAATAGCCCGTGGTAATACCGATACGTATGTATAATCCCTCAAAACCCATCAAGCGCCATTTTTGTCTTAAGGTACGCATTTCACGGCGCATGTCTATCGCCATTGCCACACAGTCCAGCGCATCTTGACGCGGACCACGACTGTCAGGCTCACCAAAAAAACACACCATACCATCGCCAATGAATTTATCAAGCACCGCACCGTGCTTGTTAGCAATCAAGGTCATACAGTGCATATAAGTATTCAAAATATCGGCTAAATTATCAGCGCTTAAACTATCCGACAGCTCGGTAAAGCCTATTATATCTGAGAACATAATTGTCAGTTTTGCCCGCTTATTGGACACACTCACTGGGCTATCTGCTCTTACAATTGGCTCCCAAACTTGTGGTGGTACAAAACGAGTCAACTTATTAATAACCGAAACCATGGTACTCAGACGCCCTGTTGCCTGTTTAGCACGGACTTTATAACCCGTATACTCTTGATAGACGCGCCGAAACTGACAGAGCACAACCACCATACTGGCCAACATTATCGTGTTTGACAGCCAACCTTCACCACAGTCCATATCCGCGCCATCTAAGATGGTACTCACATAGTAAAAAACGATGGCCGTCACCAAGGCCACTGTGATTAATTTTAGATAATTTTCAGGGCCACTAATGATGATGCGTATGCCAATCAGAAACACCAAACTGAGGGAGATGACAGGGCAAAACTGGAGCGACCCAACGACTACGGAAAATAAAATAATGACAATATTAGACGTCCAAAAGCTCATTTTGCGCCGATAATTGTAAATAAGAATCATCAAACTCGGTAGAGTTGTGATAACCAGTAGTGCCATTGAGGTGGGCCGAAAATCATAGTGCAAAGCAAGCAGTACGACCGTCAGAATTAAGACAAAAACCTCTGGATAATCAAATCGACAAACTCCTTCATTTTTTGACGGGAGCTTCGGTCTCAGCATGTCTAAAAAAGGCATATGGAGTGTTCGCTTTATCTAGCAGGCTATCGAAAAGACTAAAGTGAATAAGAGTAATATAAGTACATCTTTGGTTTTATGACTGTCATATATAAGACGATCTAATAATACATTATACTTTTTAAATAAGACAAAGCCTAGGTCATCGACAACTAAAAAAGTACCATTTATCATTTAGATAACTGGCTCTCTCCTGCTGTCCCTTATCTATACATCATGGATTCATTTAAAGACGATTAGTGCTGCTGGAGTAAACTTTGCGCAGCCTCTGTCTGCGTAGACGCAGCAAGCAAGTAAAATTTATGCCAGCAAAACGTGACAGTTTTATTGAGGCTGAGTTATAACCTGTCTAAATAAATAACACCAAAAGACAAAGCCAGACACTACTACGTATCTGGCCTCTTAGAAGCTTTCGTATACACCAAAATCAAAGTCGCTATTACTGCCATAGGCTATATGAAGACAATAAAATCAAACTTTAAACATCAAATCAAAAGTCTAAAGTATTATTTCATTTGCCAATCAAACGGCATTTGGTGATGACCACGTAATGCCATCATTAAGGTCTGCTGCATTTGTGCCAACACTTCTTTGGTGTAAGGAACGGCAGGCACGCCCCATACTGGATTTGGCCACTGCATATCGTTTTGATAGCGGACAATATGATGAAAATGCAACTGCGGCACTTGATTACCGAGGGCTGCCACATTCATTTTATCTGCTTGAAAGGTTTTAGCCAGTTGGCTTGACAACCAACTTGATTCGCGCAAAAACTGCGCTTGATCAGCCTCAGATAACTCATACAGCTCTTTAATACCAGACACGCGCGGCACAAGAATCAACCAGGGAAACTGACAATCATTGATTAGGCGACAAGTAGATAATGGAAAGTCACCCACTAAAAAACTGTCGGCCGCAAGTTTATGATGGAGTTGGAACATAATGACGGTTCTCTTGTTATGAATCTTAAATAAAAGGAAATAAAGGCAAAATACAATTAGAGTACGTTAAAAATACAACAGATTGAAGAATAGTGGCGCTATTTTATCAGTTATCCGGCGGATAAAATAGCACCATCACCCATTGTATGGATCGCCTAACTCACTTAGCCAAAATACCCAATACCCAGTTACTGTTACTGTTACTGTTACTGTTACCAATCAGTCAAACTAAGCCGACTCTGCCACCATATGCTCACTAAAGTAGCGGAGTAACTCTTGAATCACCGTAACGCGCTGTTGCGGCGTTGCCAGTTTTTTGGCATCTTGATAGCGAATACCAGAGGCGCCATTCATCCGATAGTGCTGTCCATCTTTTTGGATCAGCTTAATAATAGCCAATGCATCGACTGGGGTGTCCGGTGCAAACTCCAGAGTCATACTACTGCTATTGGCATCAATCTTATTAATTTTAAGCGGTTCCGCTTGTAAGCGTAACCCATGAACGGCAAATAGCTGCTTGGTTTGATCAGGCAAAGTACCAAAACGATCAATCATTTCAGTACGTATATCGGTAAGTGCCTCTTTGTCATCGGCGTTGCTGATGCGCTTATAAAACAACAAACGCTGATGAACATCGTGCAAATACTCTTCTGGTATTAGCGCGGAGCTGTGCAGATTAATCTCACTGGTTAGCGACAAAGGTGTACTCAAGTCAGGCTCTTTACCCGCTTTAATTGCCTTAGTAGCGCGCTCCAGCATATCCATATATAGACTAAAGCCAATCGCCTGCATATTCCCGCTTTGCTGCTTTCCTAGGATCTCCCCTGCGCCTCGAATTTCTAAATCTTCGCTTGCCAGCATAAAGCCTGCGCCGAGCGTATTCGCCCGCTCAATCGCATGCAATCGGCGCTTGGCGTCACCTTTTAGACCTTTAATAGATGGTACGAGCAAATAACAATAGGCTTGATGATGGCTACGACCAACACGACCACGCAGTTGATGCAGCTGAGCAAGACCAAACTTATCAGCGCGCTCAATAATAATAGTATTGGCATTTGGAACATCAATGCCCGTCTCGATAATGGTCGAGCAAATCAACACATTGAATTTTTTATGATAAAACTGCTGCATCACTTGTTCAAGTTGGCGCTCTTGCATTTGCCCGTGGGCAACCCCTACGCGTGCTTCGGGTACAAGCTCACGGATGGTTTCTGCCATACGCTCGATACTGGCAACATCGTTATGCAATAAATATACCTGACCACCACGCAGCAACTCACGTAGGATCGCCTCTTTTAGCAAGGCTTCTGTTTTTTGCATCACAAAGGTTTTAATCGCCAGGCGACGGGCAGGTGGCGTGGCAATGATCGACATGTCACGCATCCCTGAGAGCGCCATATTGAGCGTTCTAGGAATCGGTGTGGCTGTCATCGACATACTATCTACATCGGTCTGAATGGCCTTGATACGCTCTTTATGACGCACACCAAAGCGATGCTCTTCATCGACAATCATTAACCCTAGATTGTAAAACTTTACGTCAGGTTGCAATAACTTATGCGTACCAATCACAATATCAACCTTACCATCAGCCAAATCAGCCAGCACTGTGTCTTGATGCTTTTTGCCACCAAAGCGCGATAACGTCTCGATACGTACTGGCCAATCAGCAAAACGATCTCGGAAATTGTCTTCATGCTGACCTGCCAGCAGCGTCGTCGGTACTAATACAGCCACTTGATAGCCTGCACTAACCGCAATAAAAGCGGCACGCATGGCGACTTCTGTTTTTCCAAACCCTACGTCGCCGCAAATGAGACGATCCATTGGCTGGTTTTGTCTCATATCCTCCATCACTGCATGGATAGCATGGGTTTGGTCGGGCGTTTCTTCAAAGGCGAATTGGCTAGCAAACAGCTCATACTGTGAGCTGTCTATTTTAAAGTGAATACCGACCTTGGCTTCGCGCCGTGCTTGCATATTTAGAAGCTCTGCGGCAACATCATGAATTTGCTCTAGTGCTTTTTGCTTTGCCTTGTCCCATTTGCCACTACCAATCTTATGCAGCGGTGCCAATGCTGGATCTCCGCCACTATAGCGATTAATCATTTGCAAATTGGCCACAGGTACATAAATACTGGCATCATCGGCATATTTTAGGTGAATAAACTCTTGCTCACCATCCCCTACATCTAAGGTAATCAAACCATGGTAACGCCCGATACCATGCTCGATATGGACAACAGGGCTGCCTTCCGTTATTTCAGTCACGCTCTTGACCAAAAACTCTTCTGACACACCACTTTGACGGCGGCGGCGCGTTTGCAGAACCTGCCTACCAAATAGCTGCGTTTCACTAATCAACACCAGCCGTTCCGGCACATAAACGCCACGCTCAATAGGAGCAACCGTTAAACCGACCTGTGGACGTTGATTATCGTTAAGATCACTGTCGTTATCTGTCGCTAAAAAATCCTCAAAGCTATCGTAAGCTTTGATATCAATTTTGCCTTTAAATAACTCAATTAGAATCTCGCGTCGACCCGCTGTTTCAGCAACCACCAACACGGGTGTTGCCGTTTGTGCTTGTAGATTTAAAAACTCTAACAGGGCACTCAAAGGCTCAGCTTTTTGATGGTTCACTGCCAGCTGCGGTGGCTCTTGAGCGCTTAGGGTCACTAACCCTGGTTGGTTATTGGCTGTAAGACGCTCTAGTGCTGCGTTTTCACTGTCTACTGCCGCGACATTAGTCATGGACGCCAGTTCATCACGCGCGCTCAGTATAACGCGTGGGTAACGATTGAGATGCTCATTTAGGGTATTTGATAACAGATATAATAGCTCAGGGGCGACGATAGGCTTATCAATATCGTGACGGCGCTCTTCGTAGCGGCGCTGGATTTGCGACCAATAGTCTACCTGTTTTTCGTTAATTAACTCATCAGTAATAAACAAGGCATCGCTTGGCAAATAGGCAAATAGACTACTCTCTGCCTCCCAATCCTTTAGATCGAAAAAGAGCGGTTGGTAGTACTCGATGCCACTGCTTGCAATGCCTGCCATCACATCTTTATGCAGCTCAAACTTACGACTACTGGCATTTGGAAACATCGCTGCAAAATTGGTACGGAACGTCTCACGCCCTTCATCGAGCGGAAACTCCTTTGCTGGTAGTATTTGAAACTGTGCAATAGGTTTTGAGATGTCTGGCAGTTTATGAAGTAGCGATAGTGACTCTTTCGCCATACTCATATCATTGCCAGTCATCATGGCATTGAGATCCTCAACGGTCAAAGTGCGCTGCGTCTGCGGATTGAAAAAACGGATGGTCTCAATTTCATCATCGAATAAATCTAGACGCAGCGGAAATGGCTGACCCATCGCAAAGATATCAATGATACTACCCCGGACGGCAAACTCACCCGGCTCAAACACATTTTCAACCGCTCGGTAACCTGCTTTTGCTAGTAGTCCACGCTGCGTATTGATATCAAATTGATCGCCAACGCTTAAATCAAAATGTTGCCCAATCAGCCAACTTGGCGGTGCCACGCGGTGCATCAGCGCCTGTACTGAAATCAGCAACACACCTGATGTTGGCATATCCGTCAACAGGTTAATACGCTCGCTCACGATGTCTTGATGCGGGGACAGCTCATCATACGTCAGGGTCTCCCAATCGGGAAACACGTAGGCATCGACACCGCAAAATGCCAATTCCGTCTCTATTTGATTGAGCTGATTTTGGTCGCGAGTCACCACGACTTTGAGACGGTCAACCACATTCCATATCGGTGCCTGCATCAAACTTGCCAGCCACAAACTACTGACCGCACCATGCACCGGGGCTAGCCAACGCCGCTGTGCATCTTGAATAGGAAACAACTGCTGGTTAATAGGATCAAACGCGTCAGTCAAAGCAGTGATAGGCATAAAGAATAGGGTCAAAGTTAAGAGTCAGATGGCTATTATACGAATATTTGAGCAATTACCAAAATTTATGCCGTAACGGTTTGTCACTTAGAAATGTCACTTAGATACGCTACTTAGAAACGCCACTTAGGTTTGTTTAAAAAACCTCAGCCCACGGGTGGCCTGAGGTTTTAGTTTATGTACACGCACTTGATAACAGGAGGTTAGATGAGCGCTTTATCACTGGCGATGATGCCATTATTATCTGCGTAAATAAACATGCCCGAGTTTAGAGTTAAATCACCAAAGCTGATTTCAAGATCCGTTTGACCTTCATCGCGACGAGTCGATTTACGAGGAATACAGCCTAGTGCCTTCACACCAATATCCATCTCTGCCATATCATCAACATCACGCACGCAGCCATACACGACGACGCCAGCCCAGCCATTATCAATAGCTGCTTGCGCAATCATATCCCCCAACAGTGCACAGCGCATCGAACCACCACCATCAACCACCAACACCTTGCCATTACCCTCATTGTCTTTGCCATCACTGTTCAACAAAGATTTAACTCGGCTATTGTCTTCAAAGCACTTTACCGTCACAACTTCACCGCAAAATCTGGTTTTGCCACCAAAACTGTAAAACGACTTGCCTTCAATATTAGGCAAACATACCTGAGATTCAGGATTAGCATCCAATAAGTCACACGTCACAAAATTCTCTTTACTCATCTTTATTGCTTCTGACATGGTAGTCTCCTTGTTGTTAACTGACAGCACGGTTATTAGAAATTTTCCTTCATCATAGGACTAGACTTTTTTCTAGTAGTTAATGTTTTACTCGGGTCATCGCAAGCATCTGCTTATTTTCGATCACATCAACTTGTTGAGTCATCGGCTCAGTGCGGTATTTGTTACGCTCATAAATACCATGCGCACTCATTGCCATCGCACTAGCGACCCGCTTGGCAGAAATAGGATGCAATGACAATGATTCTGAGACTAAAGGGGAGATAAGTTGAAACGCTTTTTGACCAATACTTTCAAGCGGACGGCCTTTATGTTTACCAAGTAGCAGTGAAGGGCGAAAAATAACCAACTGCGTAAAACCTAACGCTATAATAGACTGCTCCGTCTCTGCTTTTACCCGATTGTACAAAAAGCGACTGTCCATATCAGCATTCATTGAAGACAATAAAAAGAAGTTTTCAACGCCTTTTTGTTGGCAGAGCTTAGCAAAATTCACGTTATAATCACGGTCAACTTTTCGAAAGGCTTCATCGCTACCAGCCTGCTTTTTTGTGGTGCCAAGGCAGCTAAACGCATCCGTCTTACGGTCCACGCCAACGCTGGTAAATATTTCAGCCAAGTTGTCAAAATCATTAACCTGATAAAAGCGCATACTCGCATTGATATAGCGTGGCGGACGCCGTGCAATCACAATTAACGTGTCATAAAGCTCACTAAGCTGCTTAACAAGATGCTGTCCTACCAATCCTGTCGCACCAATCACAATTGCTTTTCGCTGCATACCCTATCCACTTATATACGGTTAGAAAACGTCTAATGATGAGAAGATGTGTCTTTTAGCAGACCATCGCTTTAGTATCATACCTAAATTAATGGCGCACTGACGCTATTCTACAGAATTTATTGTAAGAGTTTTTATCAGCTCTGATGTTTTGAAGCCAATAATCTTAGCAGTGACCCTGATAGACACTCTAAAAACGAAACATCCATGTGCCAGCATAACTTCTTTCAGCATTAATCATCAAATATATTGTCCTAAGCGCGATAATTTGCTAAGATAACCGGCTTTACACGTCAACGCTGTTTAATTATTCCAAACAGTTCTGACGCTTGCGATGACCTATTAATATTAGATCGTTTAATATTAGACATCGACATCATATTTGACGAGACGGCTGCTCGTCACCGATGATTGTTAAACCCATTATTGCAATCAACATTCATATTTTATCTGTCTTTATCAAGGAGATACGCGTGGCTAATACTGCACAAGCTCGTAAACGCGCCCGTCAAAACACCAAACGTCGTCAGAACTCTGCGTCACAACGCTCTATGGTTCGTACTTACTTAAAACGTGTTGA
>Ga0208300_100252_pt1 | contig 47920 bp, 36 predicted proteins | sample 23_taG_FD_184096 | JGI IMG/M metagenome (GOLD analysis project Ga0208300, IMG submission 184096) | Marine viral communities from Cariaco Basin, Caribbean Sea - 23_WHOI_OMZ (SPAdes) (version 2) | ecosystem: Environmental > Aquatic > Marine > Oceanic | place: Caribbean Sea: Cariaco Basin...
CCAGATTAAAGCACTTTAGAGGGATAGCTACTCGCTATGATAAGCTTAAATCAAGCTATGAGGCTGCTATTATTCTCGCTTGTACTTATATCTGGTTACCGCTTATTTGAATTCTATACACACCCTAATAATCATCAATTAATAAAGGGGGCTATCTGCCTCCCAGCAAGCTGTATGATCGCCATGAATGAGAAAAAATGATCTATTTTAGGTCATTTTTTCTGTTGAAAGTGGACTGCTTACGGCACTCAATGAGCTTTAAGCTGAGCATACATATAGGTCAAAAACAACAAAGCCGCATAACTTTCGCTATGCGGCTTTTATTGTTGTCATCCTGACAGTCTATTGTTACCTGCTCCATCCTAGATTAGGTCACGCAAGTGAGCATCCTGCTCTGATCATTCCTTTCCTTTTTATCCTTAATTCTCACATCCTATGAAAATAAAGTAAAAAGTATGTATCCTTACCATACCCATGACACAGTATCAATCTAGACACTCTGTTCATAGATGCTAATTAGAAAATTTAACCGAAGTCAAATTTTGTTCTTAGCGATTTATCCATAATACGGTAGCGGTTAAGCACTCAATCCTTTGAGTCATCATCCTTGATGCCGTGAAGCTATAATCTCAAATAAGCGCTGTGCGCGTAAGTCGCCAAAGCGTCATGTGATGTAAGCATATGCTTACAAAGCCTTATTTTTTGAGTAAGACACGATTAAAAAAAATTGGTTAGCCCATTCATTTAGGGCGTTAAGCACCCTAACTTGTGGTTAAGGGCACAAAAATTTGATGACTCATTTTTTAAAAATATAAGTCGAATAAGATAAATCGTCCTTAGTACAGTGCTAAAAATACAGTGCCAAACCGCAAAAAAGCCCTAGTATTTTTAAATACTAGGGCCTTGAGACGTCATTATTCTTGATTAGTGACTACTTGGCGCTGCGTAGCTCATCGAACTTTTGTAGCTTACGGGCATCAAGCATCAGCTTGGCCGCTTCAATCACGTATGCCTCTTCTTCTGGTAGCTTAGGACGCTCATCATTTTTTAGACGACTGCGCTCTTCGAACATGGCTTCGACAGCAGCTTGATACTCAGTCCAGCTGGTATAAGGCTTTTGACCGGTGGCCTTACGACGCGCATTCTCTGCATCTAAAGTTTTTTGCTCAATCTGTTTTTGATGCGCGCGGCGCTCAGTGATATTTAGCTTAACCGCATTTTTGTCATCTTCCATATTGCGTAATTTATTTAGCGTATCTAGATAAACAAACTGCGGATTGGTGGTTTGACGAATCTTGGACTGCTGATTTAAGGTCGCTAACGTCTTACTGCTAAATTTGCCTTCAGGCTTATAAGGCGAGGTCTTGATGGTATCCCAAGCCATGGCATTTTTTTGGTCGCGCTCACTAAATTCAGCACCTTCATAGATATTGACTAAAGATACATCAGGCACTACCCCTTTATTCTGGGTACTGCCGCCTGTAATGCGATAAAATTTACGCTGAGTCAACGTGGCTGAGCCTAAGGCCAGACTATCTAACTGAATCTGAGCTGAGCCCTTACCGGTGGTGGTACTACCCACTACTAAGCCGCGGCCATAGTCTTGAATGGCAGCGGCGAAAATCTCAGAGGCAGACGCTGATGCCATATTGGTAATGACCACCATATCGCCTGAATACAGCTGCTTACCACCATCTTCGTCTTGATAGACTTGCACGTTACCCTGGTTGTCACGAATCTGAACCAGCGGCCCTTCTTTAATAAATAATCCCAGCATTTTAGCCACTTCATCTAAGGAGCCGCCAGGGTTATTGCGTAGATCGACCACCAGGCCGTCAATGTTTTCTTTATTAAGCTTCTCAAGCTCTTTTTGAGTGTCGATACTCACGCTGCGGTAGTTTTGACCACTGCGGCGGGCTTGATAGTTTAGATAGAAGCTTGGTATTTCAAGCACACCGATGCGTTTTTCTTCCGTGCTGCCTTCAGGTTTTACCGTAATCACCCGATGAGTCACGCCCGCATCTTCTTGCTCAATCACATCACGGGTGATGACAATGGTACGTGCTGAGGCGTCAGGACTATTGGGCTGCTTAACTTTGATGGTCACATCTGTGCCACGTTTGCCGCGGATTAAGGCCACCACTTCACGAGTTGACCAGCCCACCACATCTTGCATATTCTCGCCATCTTTGGCCACAGCCATGATCAAATCATTGGGCTGCACTTTGCCTGATTTGGCAGCGGGTCCACCATCAACCAGGGTCACAATCTGGGTATAATCTGGGTTTTTACGATAAGGGCGAATAGACACGCCAATACCTTCTAATTGCAAGTTGGACTGCACTTGCATCTCGACCGATTGCACAGGGGCATAATAGTTGCTGTGCGGATCATAAGTTAAGGTGGCTGTATTTAGCACCGACTCCATGATCTCATCGCTCTTAATGCGCTGTAGCTGCTCTTGCTGACGATGCAAACGATTTAATAAAATCTCTTGCGGGCTTCTGTCCTCTCCTAAGATTAAGTCGTTACCTTTGGTCAGCTCAGGGTTTTTGGTATACAGCTCATCACGAGCCTTGTCTTCTTCTTGACCCAAAGTTAGATTGATAATCTGCAAAGTTAATTGACGGCCCCAATAGCCTTGTTGCTCTGAAGCACTCTTAAAGCGGGGTTCTTTTTCACGGTCAAGCACCACAGAATCATTGCGATTAAGATTGACAGGCTTACTTAAGAACTTATCGGCGAAGTTATAGTACTCATTTGATCGCTGGGTATAACGATTAAAAATTGCCTGTACTGCGCTGAGATCGCCCTGCTTTAATCTATCGGCAAAAGTTGCACCGTATTTGGTGGTTAATTCATTAATATCTGATTGCAAAAATAGAGTATGATTGGGGTCCAAACGGTCAAAATACATATCCAACACTTTACGGCCCATCGCCTCATCAAAGCGCTTATTGGAATAATGCGCTCTGTCTAATAAAGCGGCTACTTGGCGTGTGGTAAGCTTTTGCTCAGGTGTGGCAACAAAGGCGCTTTTATCCGCAGCCACAGCAGAGCTATAGCTGTGTGATAACACCACACCGGCCATACCAATGGCGGCGGCACTTAACACCAGCTGGGTTGGTTGAAATCTCATCAATTACTCTCTCTTATTCTTGTTACATTATGGATATAATGCCTTGATATTAGCATAACAAACTGCCCTTGAGTGTCTAAAACTGTATAAGCATTCTTACCTAATTTTATTACTGACGGTTTTGAAGCTCAAATGACGCCGGCAGTTGTTAGATATTGCTGTAATAATATGCCTAGGGTAATAATAACCAATTCATTTTTTATTTGAAATAAATTCTAAGGGGAAGCTTTATGTATGGGCCATTAATGATAGATGTGGCAGGCACCGAACTGACTGCCGAAGATCGCGACGTCCTAAGCTGTGAGCAGGTGGGGGGTGTTATTTTATTTGCCCGTAATGTCGAGACCCCCGAGCAAGTACGGCGGTTATGTGATGAGATTCATCAACAGCAGCCCGATATCATCATCGGTGTCGATCAAGAAGGCGGACGGGTGGCAAGACTGCGTAAAGGCTTTACCCCGCTACCAGCAATGGGAAAACTGGGTGATTTATTTGATTCAGACCCTTGTGGGGCGCTTAGCTTGGCTTACGACTGCGGCTATCTTATGGCCGCAGAGGTGATGGCGGTGGGCATTGACATAAGCTTTGCGCCCGTGCTTGATATCAATGGGGTCAGTCAAGTTATCGGCGATCGCAGCTTTCATGCGCGCACCGAAGCCATCGTGGCGCTTTCTTCTCAGTTTATGCGAGGTATGAAAGCTGCAGGCATGGCAACCACAGGCAAGCACTTTCCAGGTCATGGTTCTATTGCCCCTGATTCACATGTGGCAGATGTTATTGACCATCGCAGCTTTGAGCAGATTAAAGCGGTAGACCTGCAGCCCTTTATTCAGTGTCAGCCTTGGCTTGATGCCCTTATGCCCGCCCATGTTATCTTCTCTCAAGTAGATGATAAGCCGGCAGGATTCTCCAAAGTATGGCTACAAGACATTGCCCGAGAGCAATTGGGCTTCAATGGGGTGTTATTCTCAGATGACTTATCTATGAAAGCGGCACACGTGGCCGGTGATGTCAGTGCTCGAGTTACCGCAGCTTTAGAAGCTGGCTGCGACATGGCCTTAGTGTGTAATGATAGAGAGGCAGCGCTGCAAGCCATACAGACCGCAGCCCAGTTGCCCAAGCCCAATCAGACCCGGCTTGAAGCGATGCGTAGTCAGCTGTCTACTTGGCAAGGCTCACTAGAGGCCACTTGCGCCCAATTTGATTATTGGGCAGTGGCGAAACAAAATATTACGCAGGCTTTTTTTAACGAATCACTAGTGGCTGCGCAAGCAACCGATCCCACTGATTATAAGCGATAAAGCCTTTAAAACTGATAACTGTATAACAGACAACCCATAAAAAAGACCGCCTCTAAAGGCGGTCTTTTTATGTCAGCTGCTTGACCAACCACAGCAAGCAATACTGACGATACATTATTTATGGCTACTTATTTTATAGCGCTTAAAGCTAACCACTTACTGATTACTGAGCAGTGTCAGCTTGTGGCTCAGTTGTGGCCTCAGCAGTAGGTGCTTTGATATCTGCACTGTCTGATGGTGTTACAGTAATCGGTGTATCCATACCCGCTACACTTTCATCATATACCGTAAACTCGATACGACGGTTGCGGAATTTACCGTTTTCTGTTTCGTTAGTGGCCATAGGGTCTGTTTCACCCATACCTTTGGTCATTAGCTTAGCAGCATCGGCACCTTTAGATACCAAGTAGGCTTTTACCGCTTCTGCACGACGCTGAGATAGATCTTTGTTATAAGCATCATCACCATCGCTGTCAGTATGACCTAAGATTAGCAGCTGCATATCAGGTACTTGCTTCATAACTTCTACCGCACGATCTAGTACCGCTTGGTTTTCAGCTGGGATGTCTGTTTTATCTACTGCAAAGTTAATAACTTGTAAGCTTAGTGCACGAGCCACATCTTTTGGATCTGGATTTTCACCTAGGTTATCCATAGCTGTCGTGGCATCTGCGATACTTTGTTTCACTTCAGCATCAAAGTCTACAGGACCGGTTGCAACGACATTAAGCTCCGGAGCAGCGGCTTTAATATCAGCCACTAGCTTGTCTAGCTGAGCTTGATCTGGCGCATCAATACGCACATCATTGCCTTCGATAATCACGTTAGCATTAGGTGTATTTTTGATGAGAGGTAAAATAGCAGCTAAGTGCGGTGCCGCTGGCATGTCAGTGGCAAAGCCATCATCGATGTCTGCGCGGCAGTTATCACCACCTGTGCCAAACACATCTTTTACAGCCGTCATTACTGTGTTGCTTAACTCTTCATTACCTGCATTGATACGACAAGCGAATAACTCATTGCCTTCGCCAGTAGCAAGACTTAACACTGCAGGTGCTAGCGCGGTATTACCGGTAACTGCAGGTTCAGCAGGCTGCTGTACCGTTTGCTCTGGTGTAGCCACAGGTGCAGGATCTTTTTGGCAACCTTTTAATAGTGCCCACGCTAGCGCCGCTAGGATAATTAAACCAATAATAGGCAATAATGCTTTTAAGAAGCCGCCACTTTCTTTTTCTTCACGTACCAAAGGCTCAGTACTGGTGGTATCAGAAATACGATGGCCAGCAGGTGTCGCTGTGGTATTGGTTGTGGTGGCATGAGCACCGGCTGCACTAGCGCCTAGGCCTAGTAGACCGGCAGGCAAAACGCTGGTTGCCCAAGTAGGGATATGATTACGATATGACTCTAGGTTATCACGTAAAAACTGAGGAATAGGTACACTACCCGCTAAGCTTTTGATTTCATTAAAAGCTAAAGGCGCTGCTGAAGCTATCAGGCCCTTTACTGAAATGGTATCTACGTTATTATGAGCCGCTAATTCTTCAGCAATGTGATTTTTTTGGCCTTCATCAGTCCATAGACGATCGAACAGACCTAAGTCATCACGATGAATCTCTTGTGAGCCTACACGAGTAAAGCTCTCCTGATCGGCTAGTTTAGCGATGAATAAAGCGTAAAACTGCTTTAATAAGCTTTCGTTTTGTGGGTTATGATTGTCGGCCAGAACAGCTGGGGTAACGGTACGAGCCAAGTGACCAATAATATCCATGAGTAACTCTCCTAAAAAATTAAAAAATATTGGGTAAACAGCAGTTAAAGGGAGCAGATTAATTGTTATTAACTTAACGTCTAATGAACGCCTAAAGCCGAGGTTGTTTATAGTTATTACGACCAATTAAACCCTATTGATGTATTTAACTAAAGCGCTGTTTACCAAACTTGCATACTACAATACGCTATCTTTTTTCAAATTCCGTTATAGTAAAGTAAAGTCTAAGTTAAGGCTTGTTACAGAAACGTGAAATGGTGACAAACTGATAATAAATGAACCTAGAATCTCACACTAAAACTGGTGTAAATAACAACTAACCTCTTAGATAAAAAGTATCCTAGCCTAATGATGAGTTGATATAACTCTATAGCACCATCAATTTGGCTTATATCGCTGCATATATCATATATCATATATCATAGGACATCTCATTTTAGTAAGGACATCTTTTGAACAGTTTACTTAGTAGCCATACCACCTTGATTATTATCATCACCGTTATTGTCAGCTTATTGGCCTGGCAAAACAAAGAGATGATGAGCAAGCTTATCTTTTATCCACCTGCGGTGAATAAAGGCGAATGGTATCGCTTTATTACCCACGGCTTCGTTCATGCTGACAGTACTCACCTACTGTTTAACATGTTTACCTTATATTTCTTTGGCCGCGCAGTAGAACGCTTTTTTAATCAATTTTTAGGCGGTTTTGGGTTTGTTGCTGTGTATTTAGGCGCCATTATCGTGGCCATGATACCCAGCTATTTGCAGCACAAAAATGATCCACGCTATCGCAGTCTTGGCGCTTCGGGCGGGGTATCGGCCATTTTATTCTCCTTCATATTAATGGCACCTTGGAGCATGCTGTATTTGTTTGCTATTGTGCCCATCCCAGCCATCGTATTTGCCATCGCTTATGTTGGCTATAGCATTTATGCCAACAACAAGGGCAACTCAAACATCAATCATCTGGCTCATTTATGGGGCGGTGCCTTTGGTGTTGTGGCCACCATTTTATTATCGCCCAGTGTTTTGGGTCACTTCTTTAATGCCTTGATGCATCCAAGTTTTTAGCAGTGCCTAATGACACCGTGACTCACAATCAAGTATCTAAGTTAGTGACGTCCACAAAAAAAAGGAGCGCTTAGCGCTCCTTTTTTGTGGACAATGGGTGTGTTTATTAATTTAGCGTTTGACTCGGCGACTTAAAAGCGTGATGTGACCAGCTTACTTTTTGCGATAAGCATCTTTCAGACCCAGAATGATCAAATCAATCGCTTCGTTATTGCCGTCACGAGCAGCTCGGCGCATTAAAGAAGATGGCGCATGCACTAACGTCTGAGTAAGACGGCGGGTCAACTCTGTCATGAGCTCCTCTGCAGTCGCCTCTGAGGTTCTCAGCTCATGCAATGCTTCATTTAATACAGCTTCGGCCTTTTGTGCAGCAAGGGCACGGTAATCATGGATATCTTGACCTACTTTGCGTACCTGGAAACGGCGCTCAATCTCAACCACCAAGTGACTAACCAAAAGCTCTGCCTCTACCGCCGCCTGACGACGCTTCTCTAGGTTGCCGGCAATCACATGTTGCAAGTCATCAATAGAATACAAGTACACATCATCAAGCTTACCTACGCTTGAGTCGATGTCTCTAGGCACCGCTAAATCTACCATGAGCATGGGTTTATAGCGGCGTTTTTTTAATGCGCGGCGAGTCATGGCCTTGTCAATGAGCATGTCCATACTACCGCTACAGCTGCTCACGATATCGGCTTGATACAACAAAGAGTCCAGCTCTGTGAGCGGGTGCACTTCAATCTGTATACCCAAGTGCGCAAGCTCTTGCGCCAGAAGATTGGCACGCTCCGGCGTACGGTTACAGATTAAGATACGTTTAACCCCAAGCCCAGCGATATTCTGTGCCACCAAGCGGTTCATTTCACCTGCGGCAATCAATAAAAAGGTGGTTTCTTCCGGACGATCAAAAATTTGGGTGACAAGCTTAGAGGCCGCGTAGCCCAAGGAGATGGCCTGAGTACCCACATCCGTCTCATTTCGCACTCTTTTTGCCGCAGCAAATATTTGCTCCACGACCCAGTTTAGCTGATTGGTCAAAAAACCTTGTTCTTTGGCCTGGTTGACCGATCGTTTGATCTGACCGAAGATTTGTGGCTCCCCTAAAATCATAGAGTCCAGACCGGCTGCTACGCGCAGCATATGGGTGAGCGCTTGACCATCGACGTAGTCATATAAATAAGGGCGGGTCTCTTCAAGAGGTACTTGCTTAAAGTCTGCCAACCACGTGATCAGTTGCTCCGTTAAATCAACGGTGCTCACAGGCTCATCAGCCAGCGACAAATCGCTTTGCTTACTCAAGGCAGCATCAGAATTGGCAAGTAATTGGGTGCTGGGCGCTAAAGCATAAATCTCAGTACGGTTACACGTTGAGATGATCAAACTGCCTGCGGTGATTTGTTGCAATTGTGCTTGCGCCACCTGGATGTCGCCGCCCACAAATGCTAACCGTTCACGCAAGGCGACGGGGGCAGTTTTATGGTTCACACCGATGACAACAAGATTCATGTAAAATCTACCCATTAGTTAGAGATTAAGCCGTCAACATTCCGTGCAATTAGCCTTTGCTAACTGCATACCATGAATGGGCATTCACTGTGATACCTGTACGGACAGACACGCACCCATTTATCACCGCTTAATAAATGCGGTAGTATAACAGATGCTCTAAACCGGTAATTATAGCATTGAATGCCTATTCAATCACGGTCTGTACAGTTTATCCTATACAGCCGGCTGATTAATAATGACCCCTAGCGGAATAAACGTAAAATAAACGTTAAATATCAACACGCTTCACTAAAAGCGTGAGCAATATATCCCCTCATCACCGTCAGCTTCGACTGGCTTAGGTTACTTTCATTATGAGCGCACAAAATACTTTTCACCCCACTGTCTATCTTGGCACAGGGGGTTATAGCGATACAGATATGCTGGGTACGCTCTATCCACTTGGTACCAAAAAAACCGACTTTTTAAGCGAATATGCCAAGCACTACGGCGCGGTTGAGATTAACAGCAGCTTTTATGCTCCGCTCGGACAAAAGGCGTATGAGGGCATGCTGAGAAAATCGGAAGCTAAGATAAAATTTGCCATAAAACTGCATCAAGACTTTAGTCATACCCTAAAAGCCACGCCTGAGCATGCCGAGGCCTTTATTGAGGCAGTTCAGCCCTTAATTGAGGCCGACTGTTTAGCGCCTTTATTAATTCAGTTTCCACACGGCTTTGATCGTACCCGTGAGCACCGCCTGTATTTGGCCAAGCTTGCCGATTGGTTTCATGACTATCCACTGGCTGTTGAGTTTCGTCATGCCAGCTGGCACATCGCTCAAATAGAGCACAGCTTTCAAAAATTTGGGCTGATATGGTGCAGTGTCGACTACCCTCAAGTTAAGGGTCTGCCCAACTCTCGGCTGCTATTCACCCAAAGCACTGTGCAACACAACACAGCTAAGCGTATCGGCTATTTGAGGATGCATGGCAACAATCTCAACTGGTGGGATGCTATGTCAGCCAGTGAGCGTCATGATTATCGCTATACGCCTCAAGAGATGCAAAACTGGGCTCAAGCCATTACCAATCAGCGCCAGCACTTCGATGAGTTGTACGTGTTTTTTCAAAACTCCACCAACGCCCATGCTTATTATAATATCGCCATGTTACGTGAAGCATTACAAGCCTTGCAGTTTCAAGTGCTATAAGCGCTATCAGTGCTGAAAGTACTGCTGGTATAAAAAAAGGATACCCGAGGGCATCCTTTTTTATTGAGTCTAACACTGAAACATTGAGAGTAAATAACTTATTCTTCAACGCCTGCGTCTTGACCTTTGTACTTAGCGTTTGCGTAATCCCAGTTAACCAACTTCTCTAGGAAAGTGTCAACATAGTCAGGACGACGGTTACGGTAATCGATGTAGTAAGCATGTTCCCATACGTCACAAGTTAGAACCGCTACTTTACCGTGTGCTAGTGGTGTATCAGCGTTGGCAGTTTTCATGATAGACAGTTTGCCGCCTACAGAATCTGCTACCAACCACGCCCAACCTGAACCGAACTGTGAAGTGGCTGCGTTTTTGAACTCTTCACGGAACTTGTCGTATGAACCGAAATCTTCTTCGATTTTTGCTTTTAGATCACCAGTAGGTTCGCCGCCACCATTATCTGGAGTCATGCAGTTCCAGTAAAAAGTATGGTTCCAAACTTGAGCAGCTTGGTTGAACATGTCTTGCTTGCTGTCATCTTTAGCAGTGGCAGTGATGATTTCGTCAAGCGCTTTGCCTTCAAGACCAGAACCTGGTAGCAATTCATTAAGCTTGTTGACATAAGCAGCATGGTGCTTGTCATGGTGAAATTCTAAAGTTTCAGCACTGATGTGTGGCTCAAGTGCGTCTTTTGCATAAGGAAGATCTGGTAGAGTAATGTTTGACATATTATATTATCCTTTGGCTGTGTTAACCCGGCTCTCACCTATCTTAAATAGGTAGGATGTTCATGCTAAAGCGCATATCCCATCAGCTCAGGCTAAGTGGCTTGTTGTTATTAAATTAAAAATTCTAAACCCGTAAGGCGTATGCATCTGCCTACTTTCGCGCTTACATTCACGCTCACAATAGTCACTTTTGACTTCCTCCCCTCCCTAAAATGAGGGGATTCCTACAGCTAGACGGTCAAGCCCGACCGCAAATCTTAGAGGTGGCTACCGCCTTGCAATTCACACCTTGCATCTAAGATTCTTATTTCAAACTAACCCTACCGTTAAGATTGTCTGTTGACACGAGCTAGTTTGAGGGTGTGTGTGGAATACCATCTACCAGTCAAGACACTGCGTACTCGCAATTTATACTTGTCTTAGCTGTTTTTTGTAGATGGTTTAACTTAATAGCTGATTGATTGTAGCAACCTTGTCGCCTTATATCCACCACCTGAAGTGGGTGGTTTTACGGCGACCGGTGATAAAATAGTCACTTATAATAAGCAAATATATCAGCACTGCTAATAATACCGCCATTACGCATGCAAACTCAATTAGCAAAATTTAACTTGAGAACTAAACTTGCATGACTTCAATCATCGTCTTTGCTTTAAGTGGCTTTGCTGTGAGTTTGATCACTTACAGTGTAGTCACTTACCGTCACAGTTAACATAAGCTTTGTTAAGCTAATATTAAATACGACAGAAAGATTAGGATTGTTAAGTCTTGTCAGATAGTATAGCAAAGCTCAGCGTTTAACTCAGTTACTGATTGTTATGCCTCGTCGTTAAATTATTAATCACTATGATTAAAAAAATTAATCATTAATATTGTTATTACCAGTTTTTTAATAAAAGGATAGACCTTATGACCGCGTCCCTCTCGTCTAGCTTGGCTCATGATAGCGCTACTCAGCACTGGGTTTTGGCCAGTAATAACCAAGGCAAGTTGAGTGAGTTTAAACGCCTGTTTGGGGCAGCCAAGCTCAATATAGATATTGTGCCTCAAGGCGAGCTTAATATCGAAGATGCGGTGGAAGATGGGTTAAGCTTTATAGAAAATGCGATCATTAAAGCGCGCCATGCCAGCCGTATTAGCGGCCTGCCTGCCATAGCGGATGATTCAGGCCTTTGTGTCCCTGTGCTTGGCAATGCGCCAGGTATTTATTCAGCACGCTACGCCGGCGAGCACGGCAACGATGCCAATAACAATGCCAAGTTGTTAGCAGATTTACTGCCGCTGCGTCATAAAAACCCAAATGCCCCTACCACAGCATATTTCGTCTGCGTGTTGGCCTTAGTGCGTCACGCCGATGACCCGTTACCTATTATTGCCCAAGGCCTGTGGCAAGGCGAGATACTTGAGGCGCCTCAAGGTGAGCATGGCTTTGGCTATGACCCGCTATTTTGGGTACCTGAGCTGAAATTGACTGCAGCACAAATGCCAGCCGAGCAAAAAAATGCCATCAGTCACCGAGGACGCGCCATGCAAAGCTTGCTACAACAGCTGTCCGCACAGTAGCGCTACACAGCTTATAATCGGCTTTAAAACTGAGTAATTTTTACTTTATTTTTACTTTGATAGGCTGATAGACTATACTGTTCTACTTTTATAATTTTATAGCGGTACCAGTTGTACCACGGCTACACCATAAGCTGTGCGTGCTTTGCTGCTATTGAGCCTTAAGTGTGTGCCCCTTGAGTCACCAAGGCCACCTCCTTCTAGATCAGATGGCTAGTGGGATGCGTGGTATTTACTCACAGATGAGTCACCACTTTTTGGCTATCTATTTATTAAAACCAGTTTTAGCGTTATATTCTTGGCAATTCTCATGCTCTATATATCAAATTGATTGATCTGATATAAAATGGGTATTGCTTATCATTAAAATCAAACGATTAACATACAGGGTTAATAACCATGGCAAAAGATCTACAAGTAACGACCAGCAAGGTCAATGACAACCAAACACAACTTACTGTAAAAGTGCCTGTTGAACAAATCCAAAACAAAGTGGAAGGCCGTATCCGCAATGTGGCAAAAACTGCCAAAATTGATGGTTTCCGTAAAGGTAAAGTGCCTGTTTCACACATCCGTGCCCAATATGGTGCTGGTATTCAGCAAGAAGTGATCAACGATGTGATCCGTGACACCGTATTTGAAGCTATTAAAGCTGAAGACGTGCGCGCTGTTGGCATGCCAAACATTGATGATGTAAAACTAGAAGATGAGTTCTTAGTATATCAAGCCACAGTTGAAATCTTCCCAGAAATCAAAGTTGAAGGCATGAGCGACATCGAAGTTGAGCGTCACACAGCGACCATCACTGATGAAGACGTTGACACCATGATTGAAAACCTTCGCAAACAGCGTCAAGAATTCGCTGAAAAAGAAGGCGCTGCTGATGAAGGCGATCAAGTTACTTTTGATTTCGAAGGTTCTATCGACGGCGAAAAATTTGAAGGCGGCTCAGCTGAAGACTTCAAACTTGTGTTAGGTAGCGGCCAAATGATTCCAGGCTTCGAAGACGGTATCAAAGGTCTTGCTGCTGGTGAAGAAAAAACCATCGACGTGACTTTCCCAGAAGACTACCAAGCTGAAAACTTAGCGGGTAAAGAAGCTCAGTTCAAAATCAACGTGAAAAAAGTTGAAGAAGCCAAACTGCCAGAAATCAACGACGAATTCTTAGAATTATTCGGCGTAAAAGAAGGCGGCGTAGAACAGCTTAAAACTGATGTTCGCAAAAACATGACGCGCGAAATCAAAAACGCTGCCCGTAACCAAGTCAAACAAGCGGCCTTTGATGCGCTACTTGAAAAGAACGAATTTGACGTACCAAGCGCTATGGTTGACCAAGAAGTTGACCGTCAACGTAACCTAATGATGCAACGCTTTGCTCAGCAGTTCGGCGGCAATGCTAACAGCATCGACAAAGACATGTTGCCACGTGAGCTATTTGAAGAGCAAGCCATCCGTGCGGCCCGTCTTGGCGTTCTAGTATCACGCGTTATCGAAGAAAACGATCTGAAAGTTGACCAAGAGCGTGTTGAGACTTTCATCAAAGAAACGGCTGAAAACTACGAAGATCCTCAAGAGGTTATCGAGTACTACACCAATGATGCACAGCAGCGCGCTAACATCGAGTCTGTAGTATTAGAAGACCAAGTGGTTGACTTCTTACTTGAGCAAGGCAAAGTCACTGACAAAGAAGTCGGTTACCAAGAGCTTCTAGCCTCTCAGCAACAAGGCATGATGTAATCATTCAAAAGTTGTTTTGGCGTTAGGCCTTAACTTTTGAAACCAAAAATGCCCCAGCTAAATTAGTTGGGGCATTTTTTATGGCCTGTCACATTAGTTATGGTCTATCACACTAGTTATGGCATGCCGCAATAACTGACGGTCAGTGCAGGCAACTCCCTTTCATCAGCCTCAGGCTTGCATGAGCTGACAAGATGATGCTTTATGACGCTATATGATAAAGTGGGGGAACCCATTAGCCCATTAAAATTATGTATTAATCGGTCATCATCAAGTAAGATAACCAGGTTAATATAAGCTTGGCGCTTGATTTATCGCCAACCACCCCAAAATATAACTATATCAGACAGGCTCAAGCCGACATTCGGCGCTATAAAAGCCTGATTAACACAGCCGCTTACTTAGAATGATCATCAAAAAATTGTAAAATTGACCAATCCACAGGGAATATATATGACTCACCAAAACACCCAACAAGATATCGAACGTATTATTAACAACCCTCACTTTGAGACATTGGTTGCTGCCCATGATGCGGTATTAAGAAACATGCGTGATGCGACGGTTAGCGTTCCGCAAGCAGCATTAGTGCCTATGGTTGTGGAGCAATCTGCCCGTGGTGAGCGCTCATTTGATATCTACTCGCGCCTACTTCGCGAACGGGTTATCTTTTTGACCGGTCAAGTTGAAGACAATATGGCCAACCTAATTGTGGCGCAGATGCTGTTTTTGGAAGCAGAAAATCCAGAAAAAGACATCCATTTATACATCAACTCACCCGGTGGTTCAGTGAGTGCGGGTCTGGCCATGTTCGATACCATGAACTTCATCAAGCCTGACGTATCAACCATTTGCATGGGCGGCGCTTACAGCATGGGCTCATTCTTATTGGCCGCTGGTCAAAAAGGCAAACGCTATGCCCTAGCCAACTCACGTGTGATGATTCACCAGCCCTCAGGTGGCGCACAAGGTCAGGCAACTGATATCGAGATTAATGCTCGTGAAATCCTAAAAATCCGTGACCGCCTAAACCGCATCTTAGCTGAGCGCACCGGCCAGCCACTAGAAAAAATCGAAAGAGATGTTGAGCGTGATTACTGGCTAGATGCTCAAGAAGCCAAAGCATACGGCTTAGTTGACGAAGTATTAGAGCGTCGCCCAGAAGAAGCCAAATAACCCCGTACCCCGTGTAAGCTCTGCTAATGATCAATATGGATGATTAGCAGAGCCGGAAGCAGCCAGATAAATGGCTGCCTAACCGGTTAAAATCGTATTAAATTTACCCCTCCTGCACCCACGTTGAGTGATGGCCCTGTTATTAGGCTTATGGCATCCAAAGCTGGGTTTTGAGGGCGAAGCACTTATTAAGGAGCGCCAAGCATGGCAAAGGACAAAACACCACAGTGTTCATTTTGTGGTAAAAAGAAAGACGAAGTTGCCCAGCTGATTGCAGCGGATGACGCCAATATCTGTAATGAATGTGTGGCGCTATGCACAGACTTAATTGAAGAGGGCGACTTAAATACTGTCGACTCAGAAGACGGTGAAGTGAACACGTGGCTGACCAAAAAGCTGCCTACGCCAAAAGAGATTCGTGAACATCTAGATGGTTATGTGATCGGTCAAGAAACCGCCAAAAAGGCGTTATCAGTGGCCGTTTATAACCATTACAAACGCTTAAAAGTAGCCGCTAAATTGGCCGAAGATAAAAAGCAGGCCAAACTGGGCGCTGATGATGCCATGGTTGAGTTGTCAAAAAGTAACATCTTGTTGATTGGTCCTACCGGCTCAGGTAAAACCTTATTGGCGCAAACCCTAGCACGTATGCTGGATGTGCCGTTTGCGATGGCCGATGCCACCACCTTAACCGAAGCCGGTTATGTGGGTGAAGACGTTGAAAACATCGTACAAAAGCTGTTGCAAGCTGCTGATTATGATGTCGAAAAAGCGGAGCAAGGCATTATCTACGTCGATGAGATTGACAAAATCAGTAAAAAAGGCGAGAACATGTCTATCACCCGTGACGTATCGGGCGAAGGCGTGCAGCAAGCGCTACTCAAATTAATTGAGGGCACGGTTGCTGCTATTCCACCCCATGGTGGCCGCAAACATCCCAATCAAGAGCTTATCCAAGTTGATACCAGTAATATCTTAATTATTGTTGGCGGTGCTTTCTCAGGTCTTGATAAAGTCATTCAGCAGCGTACCGAGAAAACTGGCATTGGCTTTAACGCTGAAGTTAAGTCAAAAGATGATGGTAAGCAATTGTCTGAACTGTTTAAGCAAGTAGAGCCTGAAGATCTGATTAAATTTGGTCTTATTCCAGAATTAATCGGCCGTCTACCGGTTATTGCAACGCTTGAAGAGCTCGATGAAGAAGCATTAATGCAGATTTTAACTGAGCCGAAAAACGCCATTGTTAAACAGTACCAGTACTTGTTTGAAATGGAAGATGCTGAGTTAAGCTTCACTGAAGCGGGACTAAAAGCCATTGCTCACAAAGCAATGGAGCGTAAAACAGGTGCCCGTGGTCTGCGCTCAATCGTAGAGAACGCACTGCTAGATACCATGTATGAGCTGCCTTCTATGAGAGATGCGAAGCAGGTTGTGGTCGATGAAGATGTTATCAATGAGGGCGCAGCCCCTAAGATTGCTTAATCAGCCCTTAAGCTGTAATAAGCCTTTATGACCGCTGTTATCTTAGCGTCCCTAGCTTTATCCAAAAACGCTTGCCTTAATCGGTGAGCGTTTTTTTATGGCTATTTTCTGATGCCACTTCTTAATTGTCACTTTTTTATTGCCACTTTCTTATTGTCACTGGCTATCAACTGGCCTATGATGACAGGCACAAGTGCAATAATTTTAAGCAGCTTTACATACACTGCCCCATGAACGCTCAAGGATGATACCGCATGTCAATTCGCTTGACCCTCCCCCAATCTTCGTTAGTCCATTAAGTCACTCAGCCCTTAAAACAGCGCTTATCCCCCATTGCCCCCTTTATGGCGCCATATATAGACCAAGAGGTCATTACTCATTTCTACCAAGGCCATGTGGCAGCCATTACCGGTGCAGGCTCAGGCATTGGTCGAGCGCTGGCTTTAAACTTGGCTCAGGCCGGCTGCAATCTGGCCTTATCTGATATTAACGCCAAAAACTTGGCTGAGACTGAGCAGTTATTAAAGCCGTTTGAGATTAAGGTCACCACCCAAGCTCTAGATGTCTCTGATAAACAGGCTGTATTTGGCTGGGCCGATCACGTCATGCAAGATCACACTCAGGTAAACTTTATTTTTAACAATGCTGGCGTGGCATTGTCGTCCACAGTTGAGGGTGAGAGCATTGAGGATATTGAGTGGGTAATGGGCATTAATTTTTGGGGCATGGTATACGGCACCAAAGCCTTTTTACCGCTAATTAAACAAAGCATGCAGCAAGCGGGTAACGCCAAGCACGGTCACATTATTAACATCTCAAGTCTATTTGGTATTATTGCTCAGCCAGCACAATCTGCCTATAACGCCAGCAAATTTGCCATCCGCGGCTTTAACGAAAGTCTACGACAAGAGCTTGATATCGAGCGCAGCGGTGTGTCTATTACCTCAGTGCATCCTGGCGGCATCAAGACCAATATTGCCAACAACGCCCGTGGTAACGAAAGCGTCAGTGCCTTGGGCATGGCAACCGGTGTTAAGGGCCTTAAAAGCTTTAACAAATTGCTTAAATTTGACCCCGATATGGCGGCAAAGATTATTCTAATGGCTGCTGCCAAAAATCAGCCCCGCTGCCTGATCGGTGATGACGCCAAGTTAATTGATTTGCTGCAGCGCCTTTGCCCCTCGCATTATGGCAAAATCATGAACAAAGCCAACAAACTTGCTGCCAAAGCCAAAAAATCGCGCCGCAAGCGCATAACTACGCAAAAACAATAGTTCAAATGCACCAAGCGCTATACAATGATGAGCTATCCTAGTTAGGTCTGTCTTGCACTTGCAATAAGAGCCAGTGCCTGCCAGTTTATGTGCTGCTGCTAATAAACCCTAACTGACGACTCACCTTGATAAATCAGCTTGTACTGGGCATGGCTTTGATGCTTGGTGTAGCCTTGTTACAGACAAATTGGTTATTTTATGCAGACTGACTCTTCCACCCCCTTTAACTCTCTTCAAGCACCTTCTTTTGTACTAAAAATGACCGCCATGCTTATTGGCGTCTTTGCGTTTTTGCAGGTGTACTCTATTCAGTCAATTTTGCCGGTGCTGATGCTTGATTTTAAGGCCAGCGAAGTGCAAGTCGGTATGGCGGTAGGCGCCACAGTGATGGCCGTGGCAATCATGTCGCCCTTTTTGGGCATGCTCTCTGACGCGGTGGGACGCAAATCTATTATTGTCGGTGCGTTGTTATTTTTGGCGGTACCAACAGCGCTGATTGCGCACAGTCAGAGTATAGAGAGTCTGACCATTTGGCGCTTTTTGCAGGGCTTATCGGTGCCGGGCATTACAGTGGTGACCATCGCCTATTTGGGCGAGGAATTTAAAGGTCATGCGGTTGCAGAATTAATGTCTTATTATGTCTCAGGATCGGTACTGGGCGGATTTTTAGGGCGTTTTATTTTGGGCCATCTGCATGAGTGGGTTGGCTGGCGTATTGCTTATTATTTTATGGCTGTATTAACTGTGGCCGGCGCGCTTTGGGTGGCTAAGACCTTACCTGCCTCACAGCATTTCGTTGCCAGCCCCAAGTTTCGCACCTCGCTGACCACTTTGGGCAATCACTTGACCAACCGCTATGTGGTCTCCGCCTCACTGCTTGGGTTTTGTGTGTTATTCTCATTGGTAGGCTGTTTTACCTTTATTAATCTGCATTTGGCACAGCAGCCCTACCATTTAACTACCGGACAGCTGGCCAACATCTTTGCGGTATATTTAATTGGTGTCATCATTACCCCTTTATCTACCAAGCTGTTGCAGCGCTTCGGCTCAGTGCGCACCATCATTACCGCGGTATTGATGTCTATGCTGGGCGTGCTCATTACGCTTAGCGGACCGCTGTGGCTGATTTTAATTGGTATTAGCATTATGTCATCGGGGGTGTTCATTACCCAGTCAGCGACCATAGGCTATATCGCCACCAATGTGCACCATGGCCGTTCATTGGCCTCAGGTATCTACTATATGGGCTATTACGCTGGCGGCACCGCAGGGGCCTGGTTATGTGGTCTGGCTTATGCTTATGGCCAATGGCACTTTACGGTCTGGGTGTTATTGACGGTACAAGTAATCGCCTTATTAATTGCCTCTATTGGCATGGTAAAAACCTCAAATAACCCGGCAGATTAATGACCATTTAAGCGGCACTTAGCCATGAAAACAATAATTTTAATTGACCGACGACAACCAATTTTGTTAAATTGAATATTACTAAAACGATAAAATATGTATCGTTTATAACGATGACTGCTAACTGTCATTTCTTTTGTGTATTAGCAAGGACTGCTAACAGAGCCAGTGGCCTATCTACGTGGGCCAGCTTGCGCCTATTTTTAATCAGCTAAGGACAGCACCATGAATCACTCCCACTCTCCCTACGTCACCTCCGCCACCGAATCTTTTGCTGAACTGCATCAAAACTCGCTTAGCGACCCCAATGCTTTTTGGGGCAAACAGGCCGAGCGCATTTATTGGCATAAGCCGCCACAGCAAGTCTTAGATGACAGCAATCTGCCCTTTGCCAAATGGTTCGTCGGCGGTGAGACCAATCTTTGTTATAACTGCGTTGATCGTCACTTAGAAGCGCGTGCTGAGCAAGATGCCTTCGTCTGGGTGTCCTCTGAGATTAACCAAGAGCTGCTTGATAACCACCCTGGCGTCGCCGAAGCCTTTAAAGCGCTTGATAATCATGTCGAATTTTATACCGATTATGCCAAGCGACGCTTGACTTACAACCGCTTATATAAAGAGGTCAACTACTTCGCCGATGTCTTACAGCGTTTAGGGGTGGGCAAAGGTGACCGCGTCGTGATCTATATGCCGATGATTTTAGAGGCCGCTTACGCCATGCTGGCGTGTACCCGTATTGGTGCCATTCACTCGGTCGTCTTCGGCGGGTTTGCAGCGCATAACTTAGCGGTGCGTATGAGCGATGCCGAGGCCAAACTGGTAATCACCGTAGATGCCGGTCTGCGTGGTGGTAAGGTCATTAACTATAAAAACTTGGTCAATCAAGGCGTCGAGCAAGCTGAGCATAAGCCTGAGCATGTGCTGGTCGTCAACCGCGGGATTATGCCTTATGAGCGCCAAGCCATTGATGTAGATTATGCCACTGAGCGCCGTATCAGCTGTGACAATCGCGCGGTGGTAGAGCCGGTGTGGCTTGAATCTAATGAGCCCTCTTATTTGCTGTATACCTCAGGTACCACAGGTACCCCAAAAGGCGTTCAGCGTGACACTGGCGGCTATGCAGTGGCACTGACCACTACCATGGATTATATCTATGATGGCAATCCAGGCGAGACCTTTTGGGCCATCTCAGATATCGGCTGGGCAGTCGGACACTCCTACACCATCTATGCGCCCCTGCTTGCCGGCCTAACCAGTATTATGTATGAAGGCCTACCGCACAACCCAAACCCAGGGATCTGGTGGCGTATCGTTGAGGCCAATAAGGTCAATATCCTATTCACTGCACCTACTGGGGTGCGCATGCTCAAAAAACAAGATGAATCTTGGCTGACCCGCTATGACACCAGCAGCGTCAAATCCTTTTTCTTAGCCGGTGAGCCTCTCGATGAGCCCACAGGCGAATGGCTATCGGGTCATTTGGGCGTTCCCATTATTGATCACTATTGGCAGACCGAGACCGGTTGGCCCATCTTAAGCCATGTGCCCAAATTTGACTATAAAGCGCACAGACCCGGCACCCCAGGCTACCCCATGTATGGCTATGACGCCAAAGTACTCAATGAAGAAACCGGCGAACCTTGCCAGCCTGGTGAAAAAGGCCTGCTTGCCATCTCAGCACCACTACCGCCTGGCTGCTTAACCACAGTGTGGCGCAATGATGAACGCTTTATGAAAAGCTATTACAGCCTATTTAATGGCAAACAGTACTCAAGCTCAGACTATGCCATGATTGATGAGGATGGCTACTATCATATTTTAGGTCGTACCGATGACGTCATTAACGTCGCCGGCCACCGCTTAGGCACCCAAGAAATAGAAGCTGCCATCAGCGAGCACCCTGAAGTTGCTGAAGTGGGTGTGGTGGGCATCAAAGATGAGCTAAAAGGCGAGCTGCCCATCGCATTTTGTATCCTGCGCGACCCATCAATTATTGAAGAGACCGAAAACCGCTTCCGTGTCGAGCAGCAAATCATGGGTGTGGTGGCCAAGTCTTTAGGTGCACTGGCTCGACCTGCCGCCATCTATTTCCCCAAAGCCCTACCTAAGACGCGCTCCGGCAAGATTTTGCGCCGTGCCATCCGCGCCCTTGCTGAAGGACAGGACACAGGTGACATGTCCACCTTAGATGATCCGACAGCCATTGATGCGGTTAAAGCGGCTATAGAGAATTATTAAGCACTCGCTTAGCTACCAAGTATTCACCCAATATTTATTATCAGTCACTAAACTTTATCGTTTGGAGGGAGTGCTGTCTGAGCACTCTGCTTTATGGACTCGCAATACCATTTAGAAGGAACTAAATATGAGTATTTTTGCGATTTTATTATCTTTAGCCTTACTTATGTATTTTGCTTATAGAGGCGTAAGCGTATTGGTTCTTGCACCTATATTAGCAATACTCGCCGTAGTGTTAAGCGGTCAAGGCAGCGAATCAATGGGTATATACACTCAGGTCTTTATGGAAGGTATGGGTGGTTTCGCAGTTAAGTATTTTCCATTATTTATATTAGGGGCTATTTTCGGAAAATTAATGGAAGACTCTGGCTATGCCTACAGTATTGCTCAATATATCGTCAACAAGTTAGGCGACAAACATGCATTACTTGCTGTCGTCATTGCTTGTGGCATATTAACCTATGGGGGTGTATCAGTTTTCGTAGTGGCTTTTGCTGTTTACCCTATTGCCGCTGAACTATTCAAACAAGTCAATATTCCTAAACGCTTTATTCCAGGTGCTATAAGTATCGGTGCATTCACCTTTACGATGACTGCACTTCCTGGATCACCTGCCATTCATAATGCTATTCCTATGCCTTACTTCCAAACCGATGCCTTTGCAGCACCAGGATTAGGTCTCATTTCTGCAGTTCTAATGTTAGGTGGTGGGATGCTTTGGATGAATCATCAGTTACGTTTAGCTCATCAAAATAATGAAGGATATGGAACTCATACCTTAAATGAAAAAGAATTAGATTTGGGTGGGAAAATTCCTAATTTCTGGATTGCCTTACTACCTATCGCTATAGTCGTAGGAGGAAACTACTTATTTTCTAAAATAATTATTCCTTTGTGGGATAACAGTTATCTTGCAGATGAAAAATTTGGTGGGGTTACCTTAAGCTCAGTTTTAGGACTTTGGTCTATTATTATATCTTTAGCCATTGCTTGCTTATTTGTTATAGCATTTAATTTTAAGCGCATTAAAAACATAGCAGATAGTCTAAACAAAGGCGCAACAGGATCACTTTTACCTATCTTTAATACCGCCTCTGAAGTAGGTTATGGCTCTGTCATTGCTAGCTTAGCAGGTTTTGCAATTATCCAACACTTTTTGATGGGTATTGCCCCAAACAATCCAATTATTTCAGAAGCAATTATTGTTAACGTCTTAGCGGGTATTACTGGATCAGCATCTGGAGGTCTCGGTATTGCTTTAGAGGTTATGGGCGCCAACTATATGCAGCTTGCCCAACAGTACAACATAGACCCTCAGTTAATGCATCGTATAGCAGCTTTGGCTTCTGGTGGTTTAGATGCTTTACCGCATAATGGCGCAGTAATCACTATGTTGACTATTTGTGGCCTGACACATAGAGAATCTTATAAAGATATCTTTGTCACTGCTGTAGTGGTTCCAATTATCGCTTTAATCGTAGTAATTATATTAGGAACTGTATTTGGCTCTTTCTAACCATTTTTACCTGAAATAAATTATTTCAAAACAACATATATATTGCTTCACTCTATAGCACATAAAATAGGGTATATTTTAAGAAATTTTTCTTGTAAAGTGATATGCTTTGTATCATTATATAGAAACCATTAAAGATAAGGACATCTCATGCATCACGTTAAACAACTCATCAATGGCGAATTCGTCGACTCTAACACTCAAGAATGGATTGATTTAACCGATCCTGCCACCCAAGAAGTCATTGCCAAAGTACCACAAACCACCAATGACGAGATTAATGAAGCTGTTGCTGCCGCCAAAGAAGCGTTTAAAACTTGGCGCAAAACACCAATCACCACACGTGCTCGTATCTTCTTAACCTATCAAGCGCTTATCCGTGAGCACATGGATGAGCTGGCTGAGCTATTAACCTCAGAGCAAGGCAAGACCATTGCCGATGCGCGCGGTGACGTGTTCCGCGGTCTAGAAGTGGTTGAACATGCAGCAGGTATCGCCAATTTGCAAATGGGCGATTTCGTTGAAAACGTCGCAACTGGTGTAGATACCTATAGCATCTGGCAACCGCTTGGTGTGTGTGCCGGTATCACCCCATTTAACTTCCCTGCCATGATTCCGCTGTGGATGTTCCCAATGGCGATTGCCACCGGTAACACCTTTATTCTTAAGCCGTCAGAGCAAGACCCAATGGTCACCTTGCGTTTGGTTGAGCTTGCCATTGAAGCCGGCGTGCCAAAAGGCGTATTAAATGTGGTGCATGGCGGTAAACCAACGGTAGATGCCATCTGTGATCATCCAGATATCAAAGCGGTGTCTTTTGTGGGTTCAACCAACGTCGGTCACCATGTTTATGACCGTGCCAGCAAAGCCGGCAAACGTGTCCAGTGTATGATGGGCGCCAAAAACCATGCGGTAATCTTGCCTGATGCCAACAAAGAACAAACCCTAAACCAATTAGCTGGTGCCGCCTTTGGTGCTGCCGGTCAGCGCTGTATGGCACTGTCTGTTGTGGTATTGGTTGGTGACGCTAAAGACTGGGTTGATGAGATTAAAGCCAAAGCAGAAAGCTTGGTGGTATCCGCCGGTAAGCATGACAAGGATTTAGGCCCACTAATTAGCCCTCAAGCCAAAGAGCGGGTTGAGCGTTTGATCCAAACCGGTGTCGATGAAGGCGCTAAGCTGCTACTAGACGGCCGCGGCATTACTGTGGAAGGTTATGAGAACGGTAACTTTGTGGGTCCAACCATCTTTGATAATGTCACCACAGACATGCAGATTTATAGTCAAGAAATCTTTGGCCCTGTGCTGTGCATCATGCGTGCTGACTCTCTTGATGAGGCCATTGAAATCATCAATGCCAACCCGAACGGCAATGGTACCGCCATCTTCACCCAATCTGGTGCAGCGGCGCATAAATTCCAGCAGGACATCGATGTGGGTCAGGTGGGTATTAACTTACCGATTCCTGTGCCACTACCTATGTTCTCATTCTCAGGCTCACGTGCCAGCAAGCTTGGCGACTTAGGCCCTTACGGTAAACAAGCGGTACAGTTCTATACTCAGACCAAGACGGTCACTGCGCGCTGGTTTGATGATGAAGCCAGTAAAGGTAAAGTGAATACCACGATTTCGATGTAGATTTAACGCAAAACCCAAGCTTGGATAGTGATTGAGTCTATAATGGCCATATAATCGGTAACGTTTATATACTCTTTAATGTTTATATAAATAGGCTGCTCAATCACTATCTGGTTTATTGCTCATTATTATTTGCGGCTATCCATAGATGAGCGACCCCACTATATTTTACTTGTTATACTTATGCTATAAACACAATACTAAAAGCACGACCTCATTAAATTGTTAAACAGGATGCATCATGGACTTTGCATTGACCGACGACCAATTGGCATATCAGCAAACGGCACGTCAATTCGCCCAAAAGGAATTAAAACCCAACGCTGCCGAGTGGGACAGAAACAGCCACTTCCCTGTAGACGTGATCAAAAAGACCGGCGAGCTTGGCTTTTTAGGACTCTACACCAATCCCGATTATGATGGCTTAGGCCTACCCCGCTTAGACTCTGCCATTGTCTTTGAAGAGCTGGCATGGGGTGATACCGCGGTTGCCGCCTACATCAGCATCCACAACATGGTCACTTGGATGATTGGCGAATATGCCAAAGATGACGTCCGCGCTGACATTGTTCCTAGACTGGTCAGCGGCGAACTGCTCTCAAGCTACTGCCTCACCGAGCCCAATGCCGGCTCTGATGCAGGCTCTTTGACTACCAAAGCTATTAAACAAGACGGCGAAGATTATTATCTACTCAGCGGTGAAAAAACCTTTATCTCAGGAGCAGGCTCAACCGACATTTTAGTGGTTATGGCACGCACTGGCGATGCCGGTCCTAAAGGCGTCTCTGCCTTTGTGGTCGATGCACACAGTGACGGCATCAGCTACGGCAAAAACGAGCACAAAATGGGCTGGAAAGCTCAGCCTACCCGCACCATCCATTTCAAAGACGTCAAAGTCCCTGCCAAAAACTTGCTTGGCAGTGAGGGCGAAGGCTTTAAATTTGCCATGAAAGGCCTTGATGGTGGCCGTATTAATATCGGTATCTGCGCCGTCGGTACCGCTCAAGCGGCATTAGAGACAGCACTGAACTATGTGCAAGAACGCAAACAGTTTGGTAGCGCCATCGCAGAGCTGCAATCGGTGCAATTTAAACTGGCTGATATGCTGACCCAAACCATTGCCGCTCGTCAGATGCTATATTTGGCCGCCAATAAAGTCGATAAAAAACATTCAGACGCCACCACTTACTGTGCTATGGCAAAACGCTTAGCGACAGACTTAAGCTTTGCGGTAGCTAATGAAGCCCTGCAACTGCATGGCGGTTATGGTTATCTCAACGAATATCCGCTGGAACGCCATGTCCGCGACTTGCGTGTGCATCAAATTTTAGAAGGCACTAACGAGATTATGCGTGTCATCGTGTCACGTAAAATGTTGAGTGACGGCGCGTTGGACAGCTTACGTTAATTAGAGGGTCAGTGCCGAATAATAAAAGGTATATATAGCAGCTTATTGGCTACAATAATCGTAACAGTAGATGCGTAAACTAAAGCGGTATGATGACTGGAACTCATTTATTTGCACTGTCTGAGAGATAAAGCCAGAAGCTTAAAAAATGATGCCCAGTCGCTTAGTAAGCATACAAAATAGTGAATATAAAAAATAGGGATATTATGAGCAACTACACCAACCTAGATCTTAAGATTGACGGCCATGTGGCCACCCTTACCTTAAATAACCCACCGGCTCACACTTGGACAGCTGACAGTCTAGCCTCTTTAAAACAGCTGGTCACTGATTTAAATAACAATGATTCGGTCTATGCCCTAGTCATCCATGGCGATGGCGAAAAATTCTTCTCAGCCGGTGCCGATTTAAATACCTTTGCGGATGGCGATAAAGGCAACGCGATTTCAATGGCAATTGCCTTTGGTGAAGCGTTTGAAGCGCTATCGAGCTACCGCGGTGTGAGCATTGCCGCCATTAATGGTTATGCGATGGGCGGCGGTCTTGAGTGTGCGCTCGCCTGTGATATCCGTATTGCCGAAGCACACGCGGTTATGGCGCTACCTGAAGCCGGGGTTGGCTTATTGCCTTGCGCCGGTGGTACACAAAATCTACCTTGGCTGGTCGGTGAAGGCTGGGCCAAGCGTATGATTTTGTGCGGTGAGCGTGTCGATGCAGACACTGCGCTGCGTATCGGTCTAGTCGAAGAGGTAGTCGAAAAAGGTGAAGGCTTAAGCACAGCACTAAAACTTGCTCAAAAAGTCGCCAATCAATCACCAGTTGCAGTCACCTTATCCAAACAACTGGTGCAGTCAGCTCGCCACACACCACCGGCTTATAACCTGATTAATGAGCGTGAAGCGTTTGTCAAATTGTTTGATACTGCCGATCAAACCGAAGGGGTCAATGCATTTTTACAAAAGCGCAAACCCACTTGGCAAAACAAATAGCTTGCACACATAGCCCTTCTTGCTCATGGTTTATAACAAGGTGACCGATATGTCCGATAACATCGCATCAACTGCTGCTTCTACTGAAGCCTCTGTCCTATTTGCCACACATACCACTCAGTCAGGTCATGTGATTGGTGAGATGACGCTTAATTCGCCCAAATCGCTGAACGCCTTGAGCATCGATATGTGTCAGCTAATGAGCGCGAAGCTCACACAGTGGCAAAATGATAGCAAAGTTGTGGCTGTGCTACTGCGCGGTTCAGGAGATAAAGCATTTTGCGCCGGTGGTGATATCCGTAAGCTGTATGACAGCATGCTAGATAATCCGCCGATGCCTAACCCTTATGCCACTGATTTTTTTGGTAGTGAATATGCGCTATATCGCCAAATGCATTTTTATGGCAAGCCCATTATCTTATGGGGCAATGGCATCATCATGGGTGGCGGCATGGGTCTAATGGCCGCTTGTAGTCACCGTATTGTGACTGAGACCACCAAGTTTGCCATGCCAGAGATTAGCATTGGTCTATTCCCTGATGCCTCAGGCAGTTGGTTCTTACAGCGCATGCCAGCCAAAACTGGACTGTTCTTAGGCTTAACCGGCGCCTTGTGTAATGCTCGTGATGCCAAGTTTGCAAGCCTTGCTGAATATGCCCTGCCCAGTAGCCAATATCAACAAGTCATTGACACCTTAGCAGCGGCTGCATGGGAAGATGCCCCAGCCTCCAGCGCGCTTTACAGCCAAGCGCATCGTGTCGCTCATCACAGCTTAGCGGAGCTTGAGCGGTCGGCTAATGCTGCAGATAATGCAGATGTTGTATTCAAACCGAGCAAATTGGCTGAGCACTGGGCCAGCATTCAGACGCTGATGGTCAGCGGCGGGCTCAAAGAGATTGATGCACGCTTACAAGACGATGCTGCCTTGGCCGAAATCGATCCAAACTTCGCCGAAGACAGCTGGACTCAGCGAGCATTGGCCACTTATCGTGCTGGCTGCCCAGTGACTGCCGCGTTAACCTATGAGCTGTTTCACCGCATCAAAGACTTATCGCTTGAGCAGATTTTGTATGTAGAGGCCAATGTGGCAGTGCACTGTGCCAATAATCCAGACTTTAAAGAAGGGGTACGCGCGCTGCTTATCGATAAGGATAAAAACCCTAATTGGTCACGCACCCTGCAACACTGTTTAAGCCAAGAAGGTCGCGCTTATATCAATAGCCACTTTGACAACCCTTACCCAAAAGGTGAGCATATTTTCCAAGAGTGGCTGAGCTTTGAGTGCAAAGGCTCATTGATGGCACAGAACCTAACCCATGAGGCGCAAAGCTAACACCACGCTTACTTTGGGCTATAAAAACTGCTTAACCCCAAATTTATAACTTAAATGCTTTCTTTATTTTTTCATCAAGGAGCGATGATATGACCAAAAATACCCCCAAAGACACCCCAAAAATTGCGTTTATTGGTCTGGGCAATATGGGCGGCCCTATGGCAAAAAACTTGCTAAAAAACGGCTACCAGGTCACCGTCTATGACCTATCAGAGGCCGCGCAGCAGCAATTATCTGACGCTGGCGCATCAACCTCAAGCTCACCAAAACAAGCAGTGCAAGGTGCGGATGTGGTGATTACCATGCTGCCGGCCAGCAAGCATGTGAATACGGTCTATCTGGGTGATGCTGAAGCAACACAGCTGACCGCCGACGGGCTACTGTCAGAATTACCCAGTGGCACCTTAGTCATTGACAGCTCTACCATTGATGCCGCTGCTGCCAGAAACGTGGCTCGTATCGCCACCACCAAAGGCATCGATATGGTAGATGCTCCGGTGTCAGGGGGAACCGCAGGTGCAGAAGCTGGCACGCTCACCTTTATTGTAGGCGGTGAAGACAGTGCCTTTAACCGCGCTGAACCTATCTTAAAGGCCATGGGCAAAAACATATTTCATGCCGGCAGTAATGGCGCCGGACAAGTGGCCAAAATCTGTAACAACATGCTGTTGGGCATCCTAATGAGCGGTACAGCAGAAGCTTTAAACTTGGGCATCAAAAACGGATTAGATGCCAAAGTGTTGTCAGATATTATGCTACAAAGCTCAGGACGCAACTGGACACTAGAGGTGTACAACCCTTATCCTGGTGTTTTAGAGAACGTACCATCTAGCCGAGGCTATAGCGGCGGATTTATGAGTCAGCACATGCACAAAGATTTGCACTTGGCCTTACAAGCCGCTGAAGACATCAATGCCGAAGTGCCCATGGGCGCCCAAGCTGCAGCCTTGTATGATGAGCATATCAAAGAGCACAATACAAAAGACTTCTCGAGTATCATGGCTCATTTTGACAGCAGTGTACTTCGTTAACTTTAATATTTAACAGTCCCTCTGCTAAAACAATAAGCCCAAGTCACTGACTTGGGCTTATTGATGTGTATGATACTTGTGGTGAGGTCGGCGTTAGCTTTGTAGCTCATATACCAAAGCCTGGATATCCAGCGCCGCTTCCTGCAAGCGAGGCACCGACTGCATCATGTCCTCAAGTGACACCCGAACGGTCGGTGCGTGCATATATAACGAGGCCAAATAGCGATCTTTTTTATCCAAAATAGGCACAGAGACTGCGACCATCTCTGAGATAAACTCTTCATTGTCGATACCGATACCGGTCTTGGCAATCGCATCAAGTTCAATATTGAGCTTATCAACATCGGTGATGGTGTTTTTGGTGAATTTATCCAAGCTTAAGTTTTGTAGCATTTTATCGCGCCGCTCAGGCGATAATTGACTCAGATACAGCTTACCGGTTGCGGTACACCACATCGGCGACTTAGCGCCCACAGGCAAGTAGATTTGTAGCGGCAAATCCGTCTTTGCCCGGTTGGTATAAATCATATGCATATTGTGCGGCACACTAATCCCGCACGTCTCTTTCACATCATGCACCAAACGCTGCAAGATGACATGACGCTCACTATAGAACTGACGCTGTTGCCACAGCTCAACGCTTAAATTGCGCACTCGGCGTCCTGCAATGATGCCGCCGGTAATGTCTATGGTGACAAACCCCTCATCTACCAGCTGCTGTAGCAGCCGATGGATGGTGGGTTTGGGGATATCGAGCTGTTGTGATAACTCTAAAGGTGTGATGGGCTTTGCCGCATAAGAGACCGCCTCAATGATTTGCAGCACTCGAGTAATAGAGGAGACTTTGGGCATGATCCATATACCTTTAAATGTAAAAAATACCTTTGAATATAAAAACTAACGGGCTTACTTAATGTCTCTCATTGGCTTAGAGACGACTCAGCGGCGCTGCTCAACAATTAACGAGTCAATGCCATTATTTTGTAGTTTTTGCTGCGCGGCCACGACATTTTGACGACTGGTCATGGTGGGTGACACCACTTGGTAAAACACCTGACCATTGTTCATTTTGCTTTTAACCACTTTGGCATCTACGCCTGCCATCAGCACTTGGGCGCGGCGTTTATCTGCTTCATCAGCACTACTAAAGCTGTTAATTTGCAGAATATAACTCGGTGGTCTGCTAGCAGCGGCAGGCTTAACTCCAGCTTGAGTCACTCGGTTGGCTTGGCCTGTGCTCTGACTGGTTTGGTTGCCACTACTGGTGGACGGCGTGGGGTCATCATAAGTCCCCTCCTCCTCCACAATCACAATGTCATTATCCCCACTGGCTGCCGGCGCATTTGGTTTTACCGGTGTCTGAGTAGAGTTGTCTTGTACTCCGGCCAAATCATCAATAGATTGAATGCTATTATCACGAGTTTGGGTACTTGGCGTGGTTACCACCACATCAGGTTGTAACACATCTGGGGCAGTCGTAGTCTGTGTATCTTCATCAAACACCGCTTCATCTGGCACGCTGATCATCTCTTGATCGGGCAGCAAGTCATAAAACTCAAAGTCATTGGTCTCAGACTTAGGCTGATTGATCGGCTCAACGGTTTTTTGCTCCGCTTTGGTCTCGCTACCTAAGTCAAACGGGTTCCAAAGATACAGCACACCCAAACACATGACAGTCAATATGGCGCCAACGAACATCCACAGTAAGCTTGCAACCCCACCGCCTTGTCGCTTTTGTACTGCGCCTTTAGGTTTTTTTGCTAACATAAATTTTCTCCATTTATGAATCAGTCAGGCCATGCTCGTTGGCAAATTATAAGTTAACCATTAAGTCACTAACATGAGCGAGTATATCAAATAACTTATAATGCTAAATTAATCACTTTAGCAGCTTTTTATTCTGCCAAAAGCCTGCTACATGCTAGTAGGTGCAGACAAGCCCAGCAAGCTTAAGCCGTTGGCCAATACCTGACGCACCGCCTTTGATAGGCGCAAGCGAGCCTGCATCATATCCAGCTCCTCTTGGCTTGGTGTCTCATCAGCAATAATGCTCACCGGCAAGATACGATTGTCGTTATACCAAGCGTGGAATAAGGAGGCCAAGTCTTTTAGGTAGTTGGTCAATACGTGTGGATCGTAACCAGTGGCTGCACGCTTTAAGGTCGCAGGATAAGCGGCCAGCAGTTTAATCAGCTCACTTTCGGCGTCTGCAGTTAATAAGTGTTGTTGCGCACTGCCTTGAGCGTCGTCCACATCGAAACCCTTGGCTGCTAATTTTTCAAGTACGCTGCACACGCGGGCATGAGCATATTGAATGTAATACACGGCATTGTCTTTGCTCTGTGATTTTGCCAATTCTAAGTCAAAGTCAATGTGCACTTCAGGCTTACGCGCCACATAATAAAAACGGGCGGCATCATTACCCACTTCTTCACGCAGCTCACGCAGCGTCACAAACTTACCTGAGCGTGATGACATTTGAATTTTTTCTTCACCGCGCCATAATGCCACGAACTGAACTAAAATAACTTCCAAACGTTTTTCATCGATACCCAGTGCAGTCAAAGCGGCACGAACACGGGCGATATAACCATGGTGGTCAGCGCCCCATACGTTAATTACCGTGTCAAATCCGCGCTCAAATTTGTTTTTGTGATAAGCGATGTCCGAAGCAAAATAAGTGGTTAGGCCATTAGCACGGCGCACCACACGATCTTTTTCATCACCGAAGTCGGTAGAACGGAACCAAATGTTGCCGTCTTTTTCATACAAATGGCCTTTGCTGTCAAGCTCAGCCAAAACCGGCTCAATTTCATCTGCTATGGATTTTTCGCTAAACCAGCGCTCAAAACGCACCCCAAACTCATTAAGATCGTCTTTGATATCCCCCAAGATTTCACTCAAAGCTGCATTTAAGAAGACAGCATAGTTATCGCCAAGTGCTTGCTTGCTATTGGCAATTATCACATCAATGTGTGCATTTTTATCCCCTGAAACCACCTCTTTTTCACCCGCATCATTGAGCTCAGAGACTTCATCTTCTGGTGCATTTGCGCTGATATCAGCATAGCTGTGCACATAGGCGTCGTTTTGCTGGGTCTTAATGGTTTGTGCAATGTCGGTCACATAATCGCCTTGATAACCGCCCACTGGAAAGTGAATTTGCTCGCCATTTAACTGTAAATAACGCAAATAAGTACTGGTGGCCAAAATATCCATCTGACGACCGGCATCATTGACATAATATTCACGAGTCACCTCATAGCCCACAGCTTCAAGCAGGTTTGCCACACTCATACCAAAGGCGGCACCGCGGCCATGCCCCACATGCAAGCTAGAAGTTGGGTTAGCAGATACGAACTCAACCTGAATCTTTTTATTCGCAAATTCATCGGTTAAGCCATACTTCTGATTTTTAGCAAAAATGGCATCCAATACCGCAAATTTTGCATCAGTATTTAAAAAGATGTTGATAAAGCCAGGCCCTGCAATCTCTAGCTTAGCAATGCTGTCATTGGCTGGTAAGGCCGCTGTCAACTGCTCAGCTAAGGCGCGTGGGTTGGATTTGGCGGCTTTAGCAGCGGTTAGGGCGATATTACTGGCATAGTCGCCGTGCTCAGGGCTTTTGCTGCGCGTGATCTGGCTGTTATTCTGCCAATCGGCCGGCAATACGCCTTGATCAATCAATACTTTGGCGGCGCTATCTAGTAATGCAAAGATTTCATCAATTTGAGCTTGCGACATAATTTATTAAACTCTGAAGTTAAGTGAATTTGGGATTGAGATACGGTTTTGATACAAAATTTGAAAGGGTACTCATATATTTGGAGCAACCCTTTAATATATCAAGGTTAGCTTACTTTTTCCATCAACTTTCATTTTTGTTGTTTTGTTATCAGTCGCCCACCAAAATGGCATTATGGGGTCACTCTCCTTTATAATGGGGCACTCTAGACTGACTTATCACACTCAGAGCACTGTTTTAGACAGTACCCTCCTATTTTTATCATTATTTTTGGAATGCATTTATGCTTGCTGCCGTGTTTGCTATTGCCGCTGAAACCGTAACCAAGTGGGGCCTCTACGTCTTACTGCCTATTTTTATCGCCTTTTTGTTCTTTATTATGTGGGACATTTCCAAAAAATCTGATGCAGGTCGTGCCGGCACTTTTTGGATTTTTTTGGCCCTAGGCGCAGGCTTCGTCGGCTTTTTATTAAAGCTGGTGTTAGAAGTTGTGTTCGAAAAATGGGTGCTTTAGAGTCCCTACTTCAAGTCAGCCCAAGCGTCACCGGCTAGTTTGCTATCGACGCTTGGGTACTGTTATGCTCGATAATCTTAGCGACATGAGTGGGTAATTGCCATGCACCGCCTGCAAAGCCGCGGCACATACCTGTGGTTGCCTCTGTGGCAAGCACAAAAGATTGGCCATTCCATACCCACTGTTTTTGTCCCCAACAGTCCCCTATCCCGCGCGCTTTATGAATTGCCCAAATCTCACCCTCAGAATACTCTGAGCCAGAGGTGGTGATAAGCTGAGGCGAACTCGGTTTGGCATTGTCTATCAGCCAATACCCATATCCCATATTATAAGCGCCACGCCAGCACAAATGACTGGCCAGCGTATGTGTGGCATCTACCCGCTCAAAGCTCCAGTCAAGACCCTCTGTGGCATACTCCCTAAAAGATTGAGACTGCTCAGACTTAGGGTTTGCCAGTTCACACGCCCCCATGTCATCTGAGCTGCCCATTAATGGTTTAGAGTCTACCCTCACCCATTTTTCAATATTAGCGTTAAAATAGTTACGCGCTGAGGGCGACAGTGTCGTTTGTTTTGCATCAGCATAGGCGAACGCTTTGTGAATAATGGGTTTTGCTACTTCTGATTTGGGTACTTGTTTATTCAGATGGCTATGACTGACTAAAGCCAATGCGTTACCGACTCGTCCTTGCGCCTCATCTAATTTAAGCAGTACCGCACTCATACCTTTATCGCTAACTTGCCAACGTTTACTACCCACATTAGAGACGGCGACTATGTCTATTTTAGTATTTTGACGCGCTCGCCTAAGTAGCGCTTGGGCCTGCTTTTGGTTTAATTGATAAACACCACCATCTGCCCCATCTGAACCAGCGCTGAGCTGCCCATAAAACTTATCGTTTAACCACAGCTCAATCTCGTTGTTGCCGTTATCATCTTCTTCGCTTGCAAACTGCACCTCAACTTTCGGGATGCTCTGCTTGGGTATCGCCGTGATTAAAATTGAAGCCGGTCTGTCCAGATTATCCTCACTTGAATAACCCGCCGCTCGGCAAGTTAACGTATTATCACAGACCAATTGCCAGTCGTCTTTGCTGTAGCCCCCATCCTCAAATGGCTTGCCATAGCCCTCTGCCGCCAAAGCTGGTAACGTGATCAGCGTCGACAATCCAAATAAAGCAGTGCTTAGCAAATGCAATTTATTCATAGGGCATGCTCCTATTGTGTCGCCTAGACAAGAGATGTCGACGAGCATTGATTTATATGTTAACTGTAGCACGGTACATGCAGTTGCAATAAGCCCTTTAAATGAATTGCCAAATAAGTGGGGCGGGCTACTTAGTGGCGATTAATGTTGCTCGCATGGGCGCCGGATACCCTTCAACCGTTTTGGTGGGGTCATTGGGATCCAAAAAGTCTTTGAGCGATTGATAGCTCATCCAGTCTGTGGCGCGCTGCTCCTTGGTCGAGGTAATATCAATATCCACGCATTTGACCTCGCTAAAGCCCACTTTCTCCAGCCAGCCCGTCAGTGCCGCCACCGAGGGAATAAAGTAGACATTATTCATTTTGGCATAGCGGTTGTGCGGCACCAGTACGGTATTGGCATCGCCTTCGATAACTAGGGTTTCTAACACCAATTGCCCACCATTTATCAGCTGGTTTTTGAGTTGAATCAAATGCTCAAACGGTGATTGACGGTGATATAGCACCCCCATACAAAATACGGTATCAAACAATTGATTGCCTTGATCTGAGCTTGAGGGTAACTGCTCTAAGCCAACAGGAATATAGTGAGTGCGGTAGCCGACGCCTGTTCTATCACTGTCCATATCAGTATCGAAGCCTGCCACAAAGTGACGAATGGCCATAAACTGATGATAAAAAAGGCAAGAGGGGTCAATGATAACCACTTGCTTGGCCCCTGCCCCTGCCATGCGCCAGCCGTGATAGCCTGAGCCACCACCGACATCAAGCACATAACGGCCTTGTAAAGTACCTAAATGAGGCTTTATGCGACTCCATTTCCAATCACTGTGCCATTCAGTGTCGATAAACACTTTATTGTCGCCAGATCCAATCTGAAACGGGCCTTTGCGCCATGGCATTAACTGTTTCATAAGCGCGGTTATTTGCTTGCTTTGACCGTCAGTCAAATCGGCATCAATGGTTAGAATATCGCTGTTCAAATCGACGTTTTTGACCTTGATTTGTGGCAAGTTTTCTACCGCAGATAGGTAAGCTGGCGCGTGAGCATAGCGGCGTTTGTCTTTAACGTCACTGAGCCATTGGGGTAAGTTTGCCAACCACTGGGTAGCAATAGGGCGATACTGAGCACGTTGAATAAGTGCTAAGTACAGTTCTCGTTCAGCGGTAGTGATTGTGTGGTTTGTCATAGAGGATTCGTTATGTGAATACAATTTATTGAGAGGATCAGAGAACACCCATCATCCTGTTTACAAGCGGCCTTATTTAAAATTTGGGCTATTTAAATGCCACCATAGACGCAAAGTTTAAAAACTGGAACCAGGTCAAACTACGATTAAAGCCTACTTCTGCTAGACGCTGATGATGCTGATCTAAAGTGTCGGTAATTAGCACATTTTCTAACGCATTACGTTTGCCGCTAATCTCAAGCTCGCTATACCCATTGGCACGCTTGAAGTCATAATAGCGCTCAACCAACCACGCATCATCTTGCTCATCACCGGTGTGGGTCTTTTCAGTCAATACCAAGATACCACCGTCATTAAGCGCATCATATATGTTTTGTAATACCTGAGTGCGGTCGGCAGGCGGCAAGAACTGCAAGGTTAGGTTTAATATCACCATGTCGCAAGGCTCAAGCTCAAATCCGCGAATATCAGCCGTAATGACTTCGATATCGTGCTCTGGATAGTTCTGTTGCAGCAATACCTCAGCTTTTTGAGTCATTGCCGGCGAGATGTCTACCGCTTTAATTTGTAGCTCTTCTTTGCTAAAGCCGCCTTTTTCATTCAGCAGCGCCATGGTGGCCCCGCCCAGCGAGCACCCAAGGTCATAGACTCGGCTGACCCGTTTGCCCTCAGCATTTACTTGGCCAGCCTGGCAATGACGCTTGGCAAAAATCGGCAACATTGCCAGCATTTGCCCGTACCCTGGTACACTGCGGCGAATCATATCAGGAAAACAGGCCACCACTTGCTCATCAAATGAAAAGCGCGCGGCCTTGTCTAACGGTGTGGTAAACACATTGTCATACACCACAGTTTCTTCAACAAGGATATTGGACTGAGGGTGCTTAGCATCGGCATCTGTTGTATTAGACATATCAAGTCTCTTATTCAATTTTGAACACACTGTATTATAACATTACTGTTTTTAACTTATCGGCTGATTGTATTTTGTTAGAATTAAGACCGAGCTCGTTAATCAGTGAATAGAGTAAGTGAATAAAATAAGCGAATAATAAGGACAAACCATGCAAACAATTATTTTAGGCGGCGGCTGCTTTTGGTGCACCGAGTCTGTTTTTCAGTCGGTAAAAGGGGTGCAAAAAGTCACCTCAGGCTATATGGGCGGCGAAGATGCCAACTTGGCCAATTATAAAGACGTCTGCTCTGGCACTACCGGACATATCGAAGTGGTGCGCGTTGATTTTGATGACACTATTGTGCCTTTAGAGGTGGTGTTAGATATCTTCTTTGCCACGCATGATCCTACCACTCGTGACCGTCAGGGCAATGACATCGGTAGTCAATATCGTTCAGTGGTTTTCTATACCGATGAAGAAACTCAAAAACCAACCATCGACCGTACCATCAATAAACTGCGTGATATGGGACTTGATATCGTCACTGAAGTGCACCCTGTTCATGAGTTCCATGTGGCAGAAGACTATCATCAAGATTACTTTAATAAAAACCCAACCCAAGGCTATTGCCAAGCGGTTATTCCGCCTAAGTTAGGCAAACTACGTAAAGAATTTAAGCAATATATGGCCAAATAGGGCTGCGTGTTAACACCTTTATGTTGAACACTGTTGCTGGCATCATGAATAATGGCGCCAGCATTTTTTTGTGAGTCAATATATAGATAATGGGTTATCATTAATCTCACTGTATTGTCTCACCACAAAAATACCTTTGTTACTAAGCGAGTCATTATGAATCCTGAATTTTGGCAAGAAAAATGGCAAAACCCGCAGCCAGGCTTTCATCAAGCAAAGCCAAACCAGCTTTTGGTCAGCTACTTTAAGTCTCTTAGCCTAGCCCCTGCCAGCCGTGTTTTTGTGCCTTTGTGTGGCAAGAGCATAGATATGCTTTGGCTGGCTGAGCAAGGCTATGATGTGATTGGCTCAGAGCTGATAGATAGCGCAGTACAGCAGTTTTTCTCAGAAAACAATATCGAGATGAGTATCACTAAGCATCCTAAAAATGAGTCTATGAATATCTATCAAGGCCAATATGCCGGACGACTGATCCAAATCTTTGCAGGGGATATCTTTGAGCTGAGCCCTACTGATGTGGGCACTATCGATGCCGTTTATGATAGAGCGGCTTTGGTGGCCATGCCCGATAAAGCGCCCACTCACTTGCGCCGTCAATACGTACAGCAAGTCATAAAGCTGACCCAAACTGCGCCGCAATTGCTGCTTAATTTTGCGCTGAATGCGCCAGCGATGGATGAGGCCACGCGTCTGAGCCGCCAGCAAGGTGGGCCGCCTTTTGTGGTATCAGATGACGCCATTTATGGTTACTATCAAGAGGCGTATCAGGTTGAGTTTTTAGATCAAGATGCTTTTGAACCGACTGACCGCTTGATTAACCAAGCCTGGCGATTAATTAACCAATCGTAACCGGACTATCTCCCTGCATTTATAGCGCCTCTCTCCCTGCATTTACCACAGACTTGATGACTATTTACCTATGCCGCATACTGTTTTGTCCAGCCCAGCCGCCACAGTTAAACGTATTAAAATTGGCGCACTAGAGGCCCTAGATATCCGTGCTCCGGCGTATCAAGCGGTTGTATTACTGCAAGGCGCTCAGCTGATTTATTTTTCTAGCGGCAAGCTGTCCACAAAAGACTTTGAGCAATTAGCGCCGCAGCATGTTAGCGATAACTGGCTGTGGGTCAGCGCGCAGGCCCAATACGACACTCAAGATTCAGTGCGAGGCGGTGTACCTCTATGTTGGCCGGTATTTGGGTTGTTTAGTGCCAATCCTGAAGCGGTTAAAACAAGCTTTAAAGATAGCCTGTATGATGTAACTCAGCATGGCTATGCCCGCACACAGATTTTTGATTTTGAGCGCTTTAGCAGTGAGATTGGTGATAATAACACCTCAGAGCTGGTGTTAACGCTGACAGGATCCAGATCGCCCAAGCTGGATTTGACAGTGACATTTAGCTTTAATGATCAGGGTGTTAACATTAAGCTGACCACCCAAAACCAAGAGGCGCATACTGTGCATTTCTCGCAGGCGCTGCATACCTATTTGCCCACTGCGGATATTACGCAAACGGTGATTGGTGGCTTTGATGGTGTCAATTATAGTGATACGCTACAGACAGATGCGACAAATGGTGGCTGGCAAACCAAGACCCAGCAAGGTGATATCAGCTTTGAGGGTGAAGTTGACCGTATCTATCACGGCGCGCCAGACATCACCCTCACCACCCCTACCCAGCGCTATCAGCTTATCGCTACAGGCAGCAATAGTACGGTTGTTTGGAATCCGTGGATCAAAAAGGCCAAGCAGGTCAGCCAATTTGCCGAGGATGACTACCTACGTATGCTGTGTATCGAGACCGCCAATGCCCATTTGGATGCCGTCACCTTGCAATCAGGCCAAACCCACAGCTTAAGCTTAAGCCTATCCCAAGCTCATTAGCCTGCCTACCTTAACCTCACCTTGTCCCGTCGTTTTGTTATGGTAACCAAACTGCTGTATACCTTTTATTTACGCTGTATTTTGGTTACCCTAACCTGGCGCTGTTTATAATCTTATAAACCCTTTAAAAAGCCCATGCCTTAAGTTGGCTGGATTTGCTTACTCGTTTTTTATCAATGTGTTAATAAAACGGTTAATAACATAGCCCCCAATACTTAGGGTGCCTAACCTTACCGGATAGACTTTGGTCACTTAGGACACCCAACAAATATCTCATAACCCGTTACTTTATTTTAAGGAATTCCTTTATGCTGCGTACCCCTCTTGCTGCTACCTTGACCACGGCCCTTGGCATTTCTTTGGCAGCCACCTCAGCACACGCCGCCAAGCCGCCGGCCCCTAACTTATCAAATGCTGAATTTCAACAGTGCTTAAGTGGCCTAAAAAACTCAAGTACTTTTCGCGGCGTAAGCAGCTCAACTTTTGAAAACTATCGCCCCAGCGAGCCGGATCCGAGTGTGATTGCTTCGTTAAACTATCAACCTGAGTTTCAAAAAGATGTGTGGGATTATCTGTCATCACTGGTGGATAAAGAGCGCGTTGAAGATGGTATTCGTGCCAAGCATGAGATGGCAGATACCTTACGCCGCATTGAGGCGCGTTACGGGGTGAAGCCTGAGCACGTGCTGGGCGTGTGGGGTGTCGAGTCAAACTTCGGTCAAACCTTAGGCAAAAAAGATCTGTTCCAGTCATTGGCTACTTTATCCTGCTTTGACCGCCGCCAGTCTTATTTCCGCGGCGAATATGCCAATGCCCTAAAAATCGTACAACAAGGCGACATTCGTCCACAAGATATGACAGGCTCTTGGGCAGGCGCTTTTGGTCAGACTCAGTTTATGCCCGGTACTTTCCTTGATTTGGCGGTAGACTTCGATGGTGATGGCCGCCGAGATTTGGTCAACAGTAAGGCTGATGCGCTGGCATCAACTGCCAACTTCTTAGCCAAACGTGGCTACCGCAGCGGAGAGCCATGGGGTTATGAAGTAAAAATTCCACAAGGATTCTGGGGCAGCAATAGCCGCAAAGACAAAAAGTCTATGAGCTACTGGCGCGACAAAGGCTTCACGTTAGCCGATGGTCGTCCTCTACCTTATGACTTAAGCAGCGCAGGATTACTGTTACCTGCCGGCCTAAATGGCCCTGCCTTCTTAGTGGGTAAGAACTTCGATACCTTCTACTCTTATAATGCTTCAGAGAACTATGCGTTAGCCATTGCCCACCTGTCTGATTTGATCACTAAAGAGGACAGCAGCAAGACCGACTTCATCACCGCTTGGCCGACCGATGACCCAGGCATCAGCCGTCAGCAAGCCAAAGACATTCAGCAAGCACTGCTTAATGCCGGTTATGACATTGGAGAGGTTGATGGCATCATCGGTGATAACACCCGTCTGGCCATTCAGCAGTATCAGACCAGTAAAGGCGTATTCCCTGCCGATGGCCGTGCCGGTCAGAAGTTCTATCGCTTGATTATGGGCAATACTGGAGGTAGCGCCAATAACCCACGTCCGGCGTCAACCTACGCCTCATCCTCTTATCCGGCGCAGCCAAGCCAAGCGCCTAGTGCGACCAATGACAGCATCACCCGCTTAATTGAGCAGCAAGATGGCTATCGCCGTGAGATTCAAAGTGATGGCACCATCCGTTTAATTCGAGTCGATAAAGGTCAATAAGCCCAAGGCCATACGTGAGCATTTAACTAAATACTGCCAACAATACCGCCAAAAAAAAGCCATGCAATTGCATGGCTTTTTTTAAAATTATGTTGATGATTAAACGATAGGTGGCGGCGTCGGTTTACCATTTTCACCATCCCAGTTTTCACGGGCTTTTTCATCTAAGTCTGCTGGGGTTTTGGGCTCCCACTTGCCGTTTTCTTTCCAAGTGGCATCTCCCCAGTCCTCTTCCTCTTCATCGTCCCACTTTTTATAGTTCTCGCTTGGGTCAATACCACGGCGCTTCATATCAGCAATTTGCTCTTCTAGCGTGTGGCCGCCTTCTGCTTGATGTAGGACTTGTTCTAGATGATCGATTTCGTTTTTTAAATTGTCTTGGTTGCTCATAGTGTTGTCCTTAGACCTTGAGAGTCGCTTATTTTTAGATATTATTAGTTTAGATATTATTAGCATGGGATATGATGAAATTCTACTTTAAGCTTAGCGCAACTACAATGACAACACGTATACTTTATATTACTAATCCGAGGGTTTGGTAAAGCATGTGGTAAAACATAGGGTAAATGACGATCGCTTTACACCGGATAGATTAATCGCTGCACCATAGTTGATACCTGTGCCAAATCTGCTTTGGGGTCGGAGACGAAAAATGCCAGCTTGGGCACCGCTAAGCTTGACGCGTGTTGCGGCTCTAAATCGCTAAGACGGTCTGTGTGACGTTGTGTGGTATGCCCCACAGACAGCCCTTGCATGCTGTGTAGGACAGATTGAGTAGGCAAAAGAAACTTATGGCCCAAGCGCGCAGTACTGGATTCAGCCGCCGCTTGCTGCTGCAGCAAGGCTTTAACTCGGGCCGCAATGGCAGCACCTGAATCGACTACTTTAATATCTAGTCCTTGCTTGGCTACCTCAGCTAAAACAAACTCTCTAAAAAATGGATAATGGGTACAGCCCAGCACCAGATGATCAACTTGTTGCTGAGCAAACTGATACAGCTGCTGCTTTAATCGCATCGGCGTATCACTGTCCATGGGCATGCCCGCCTCGACCCAAGGCACCAATTCAGGATCAAACCATTTAATCACGGTCACTTGCGAGGGCCGCGCATACTCATCAATAACTGTATTTAATAGCGGCCCATCCAAGGTAGCCTTGGTGGCCAGTACCGCCACATTTTTGCTGGTACTATTTAATACGGCAGGCTTAAGTGCGGGAACCAACCCAACAATAGGTATGTGCGGGTATTTTTGCCGTGCCAAATGCAGCGCATGCGCCGACGCACTGTTGCAAGCAATCACTACCAGCTTACAGCCTGCAGCCACCAGCCAGTCAACTGCCGTCAGGCTTAGCTGCTGAATTTCACTGCTTGGCCGAGGCCCATAAGGCACATTTAAGGTGTCGGCATAATAAATAAAATGCTCTTGGGGCAGCGCCTGCTTCAGGTGCATATACACCGACAAACCGCCCACACCAGAGTCAAAGATCCCTATGGGCGCGGGGCCACTAACACAAGGCGGCATCTGCGCCTTATCGTCATCGGCAGCCGCTTTTCGACTGGCATCTTGGGATTGGTTGATAGCTACAGCTTGAGTTGTCATGGCCTAGGCTTACTACGCTAAAGGTACTTGAGCCGCTGCAGTCACCTCTACTGCGGCCCAAGTACACATAAGTTAATTGGCGACCGTCATCGAATAAGCGTTACCACCACTTTGTAGGATTAGGCTGGTTTGAGCGTCCTGCTCAGTCAGCTCCCCTAATTTCACCAGGTGCATTAACACCGTGCGTGACAGCAAACCCTTCATGCCAAAGCGCACCTCGATATAAGGGCGCTGCTCGCCTTGATACTCGCCCATTTGTAGGGGATGATCCTCATCTAAATGGACCACATCGCCGGTGCTGGTGATAAATTCTATGGTCTGAGTACCCTCTTGTTCGATGACATTGACTTCAGTGATTAAAAAAGGCACATCTTCTACCTTAATGCGCAGTTTTTCAACTGGAGTTTTTAAATAATACTCACTATTTTCGTCAGTCCCTTCTCGCCAAAGTACGGTGGAGAACAAGTCCACCAAGGATTGACGGCTAATTTTGCTGCCCTCGTGCCACCACTCACCATTGGCTTTAATCACCAAATCCATCTCGCCCACACGCTCAGGATGCCACTTATCCAGCGGCGGAATAGAGCGGCCACGGCGGTCTGTGACTTGATGTTTAAGATACTCCGAAAGCGAGTCTATACTGGCTTTGGCTAAAGTGCTGTTTGTCTCTGGTTGGTTATCTGGGTTTGCCGTTATTTTTGGATTAGAACAAGACTGTGACATATTAGGCTACCTTTATTTGATAGTTATTATCTATTATCTGTTGTTGCTATCTGATAGTTATTATCTGTTATTGCTATCTATTGTTATCGGCGCTGATTATTTGTGTATTATTGACTCACTTGATACTAAGATTATGAAATTTTACTGATGAGTCAAACTGCCGTTAGCTTGACACAGACAGCTGTTACAAGGCCTATGCAGGCGACAGCGACATTTACTTTACCACGGCTGAGTCACAAATCGTGTCGTCTTTATCCAACTTTTATTTTATAATGGGTAACCAACTGCAACCCTTTTTTTATATTTCCGCCAGCCTAAGTCATAAGAACTTATTTTTATACCCGACTGTGGTCGCTTATTGGGATACAATTGGGTATATTTACAGGAGTTCAAACAAACATTTGCTAGCGATTAAATTAACATAATCCACACCAACTATAGGGTCTGGTGTTGGCATTATTGAGCCAGCTATAAGGAGTCTGAAATGCAAGATGAACAAATAGAACGTGAATCGATGGAGTTTGACGTTGTTATCGTTGGGGGTGGTCCCTCTGGCCTATCTGCCGCTATTCGCCTGCGTCAACTTGCGCTTGAAGCTGGCCTAGATGAATTTATGGTTTGTGTGGTAGAAAAAGGCTCTGAGTTCGGTGCTCACACTTTATCTGGCGCTGTGATTGAGCCTCGTGCTATTAACGAGCTTATCCCAGATTGGAAAGAAAAAGGCGCGCCTTTAAATGTTCCAGTGACTGAAGACCGTGTGTACTATCTCAATTCAGCCACCCGATCTATCAAGACGCCGGACGCATTGATACCTGCGCCTATGCATAATGAAGGCAACTATATTGTGTCATTAGGCAACGTGGTACGCTGGCTGGCCGAACAAGCCGAAGAGCTTGAGGTTATGATGTTCCCAGGCTTTGCTGCCTCTGATATCTTGTATAACGATGATGGTTCAGTACGTGGTGTATTAACGGGTGATATGGGTGTGGCTGCTGATGGCTCACACAAGTCAGGCTATGAGCCAGGCTATGAGCTAAACGCCAAATACACCATCTTTGCTGAAGGCTGCCGTGGTCATTTAGGTAAGCGCCTTATTAGCCGCTTTGGCCTAGACAAAGACAGCGACCCACAGCATTATGGCATCGGTCTAAAAGAGCTTTGGGAAGTTGACCCAAGCAAGCATGAGCCAGGCGTGGTTATGCATGGTTTAGGATGGCCGTTAACTGAGACCGGCTCTACCGGTGGCTGGTGGTTGTACCATGATGAGAATAACCAAGTCAGCTTCGGTTTGGTGATCGACTTGGCCTACCACAACCCTTATATGTCGCCCTTTGATGAGATGCAGCGTCTAAAAACACACCCGGTGATTAAGCAGGTATTAGAAGGCGGTAAGCGTCTGTCTTATGGCGCGCGTGCATTGACCAAAGGTGGTCTCAACTCATTACCTAAGCTGACCTTCCCAGGCGGTGTCTTGGTCGGTGATGATGCCGGCTTCTTAAACCCTGCTAAGATTAAAGGCACACACACCTCAATGAAGTCAGGCATGTTGGCTGCTGAAGCCATTTTTGCGGCGCTTCAATCTGGTCGTCAGCATGATGAAGTCGACAGCTACAGCAAGATGTACAAAGACTCTTGGTTGTATCAAGACAATCATGAAGCGCGCAACTTCTCGCCAGCTATTCACCGTATGGGCCCACTTATGGGCGGTGCATTCACCTTTATTGAGCACAACTTACTCAAAGGTAAAATGCCCTTTACCGTTCATGACACCACCCCTGATTACAAGGCGCTGGATAAAGCGGCACAAGCCTATAAGCCCGATTATCCAAAGCCTGATGGTAAGCTGACCTTCGATAAGCTGTCGTCTGTGTTTATTTCAAACACCAACCATGCTGAAGATCAGCCAAGCCACTTAAAGCTGACAGACCCAACGGTCCCCGTGACCGTCAACTTACCGATTTATGCTGAGCCGGCACAGCGTTACTGCCCAGCTGGCGTGTATGAAATCGTAAAAGACGCTGAAGGTGCTAAGTTCGTCATCAATGCCCAAAACTGTGTGCATTGTAAGACTTGTGATATCAAAGACCCCTCACAGAACATCACTTGGGTCGCACCAGAAGGTGGCGGTGGCCCCAACTACCCCAACATGTAACCCATCAAGATTAAGCATAAGCTATTGTTTTACCCTATCGCTAAAAAAACCCAGTCACGTGACTGGGTTTTTTTATAGCAAAATAGCGTGTAAATTAATTAATTGATGAGTTAATCCTTCCACGCATCACGGTTGGCTTCATCTTTTAACTTCACAAATTGATCTGGATCAAAGGTGATTTGATCAGGGGTCTTGCCCTCTTTTACCTGGCGCTCATAGTCACGTAATACGCGCAGTGCCACAGGTGATAAGATGATGATCGCCACCAAGTTGGTTAAGGCCATTAAACCCATAGATAAATCAGCAAAGTTCCAGATGGCAGGCAAGCTGGCCACTGAGCCAATAAATACCATGGCCAATACCATAAAGCGGAAAATCATAATCGCAGACTTAGCACTTTTTTCACCAGATATGAACTCTAAGTTTGACTCACCATAGCTGTAGTTGGCAATGATAGAGGTAAAGGCAAAGAAGAAAATAGCCACTGCAATAAAGTAAATACCTGAGTCGCCCACATATTGAGATAAGGCCAGCTGAGTGAGTTTAATACCTTCTTGCTCAACATTGGGATCATTCACAACGCCCGATAAGATAATAATCGACGCGGTAGCGGTACAAATAACCAAGGTATCGATAAACACACCCAGCATTTGCATAAAGCCTTGTACGGCAGGGTGATCAGGATGACTCTTGGCCGTTGCTGCTGCGTTTGGTGCAGAACCCATACCCGCCTCATTTGAGAACAGGCCACGTTTGATACCGTTAATCATTGCTTGAGCGATACCATAGCCAAGTACCCCGCCAGCGGCTTGTTCTAAACCGAAGGCAGATTTGACGATTAGGGCAATGGCAGCTGGGAACTGACTAAAATTAGTCACAATAATAAACAGCGCCAATAGCACATATAAGATGGCCATTACTGGTACCACTTTACCTGCCACACGCGCCACTGAACGAAGACCACCAAAGACCACCGGTGCGACCAATACCACCAATACCAGACCAGTCAACCAGGTTGGTGCACCGAACGCTTGATGCGTGGCTTGAGCGATGGTGTTGGCTTGTACGCCATTGAAGGCCAGACCAAAGGCCACCAACAAACATAATGAGAAGAAGATCGCCATCCAGCGCTGACCCAAGCCTTTTTCGATATAGTAAGCTGGACCACCGCGATACACATTATCATTGTGTGGCACTTTATAAGCCTGCGCCAAGGTCGATTCAATAAAGCTGGTCGACATCCCCAAAATTGCAGTAATCCACATCCAAAATACCGCACCTGGACCACCGATATAGACGGCAATGGCCACACCCGCTAAGTTACCCGTACCCACACGAGCAGCCAGTGAGGTCATTAAGGCTTCAAATGAGCTAATCCCCCCATCTTTACGGCCCTGACCTGAGCTACGCAGTAGATTCCACATGTGACCAAACTGACGAAACTGTACAAATCGGGTGGCAATGGTAAAAAAGATACCGGCACCAATTAGAATAAAAATTAATAAACCATACCAGGGGTTGTCCATGATTAGCCAAGAGTCATTACCCCAGATAATCCCATTTCCCCAACTTACAAACGCATTAAAGCCTTCTGCGAAGACGTTCGTTGATTCCACCATAGCAATTCTCCTTGTGTCTAAACCCTCCGAGTGCTTAATGCAACTGGCTTTGGCTTGATTTTCTAATACTTAAAAAGCCAAGCAAAACCCAGGCACCAAGCTTTATTCAATATAGGCAAGGTTTAGAGCAATTAAGTGTGCTTAATTTTAATACATGATACGTGGAGACGCCGTTTGCATCGATTAAGACTCGCAAATGGGCTGGCGCCAACGCCCCCATCTCTAGATAATCAGATAATGACTGCCAAGCCAAGTGTCAACTTGTACAGACAAGCCGGTCATTCTAAGAAAATGTCGAGCTGAGTACAACAAATACTGTGAAAAAACTAGGGTGTGTATAGAATTCAAATAAGCGGTAACCAGATATAAGTACAAGCGAGAATAATAGCAGCCTCATAGCTTGATTTAAGCTTATCATAGCGAGTAGCTATCCCTCTAAAGTGCTTTAATCTGG
>Ga0208300_100254_pt1 | contig 47800 bp, 39 predicted proteins | sample 23_taG_FD_184096 | JGI IMG/M metagenome (GOLD analysis project Ga0208300, IMG submission 184096) | Marine viral communities from Cariaco Basin, Caribbean Sea - 23_WHOI_OMZ (SPAdes) (version 2) | ecosystem: Environmental > Aquatic > Marine > Oceanic | place: Caribbean Sea: Cariaco Basin...
GGATTTTTGGTTGTTCTTTTGTTTCAATGGCTTGCGACAAAGAATACCATTTTCCGCTGGAGGTTTCCCTCTCGGTTACTGAATTTTCCTGTTTAATATCAGCTTTTTATGTTTATGGATGGAAACTACCTATCGGAGTATCGGTGTTGTGGCACCCAGGTATTACAGGGCAGGCACGGCGACGCCCACTACATTGCGCCTTTGGCTCCATTACGTGGGCGCGCATGCTGCAGGCATTACGACTCCCCCCCTCTGGCAGGATGCTCAGCTGAGAAAAAACACGGAACAACTCGCGGGCTCAGAAGCGGTATCTTGCGGATATCCCCACGGCATGGATGAGGTAGTCCGGGCTTTCCCGGTTGGCAGTCAGAACATTATCACTGGTGTCTGGAGCTAAGCCGTCTATGAAAAAGTCCTCCTGGTCGTAATATTCAAGCCAGTAATCAAGGCGATAACTCCATCGGTCGGAAAGGCTATACTCGCCATAGATTCGAGTGCTAAATCGATCAGCTTCCAGTTTCGGAAGCTCCTGATCTGGTGTTCGGGAGTTGATCGATATAGTCCCCCTTGACCGTGTATAGGATAGGTCCACGCCCAGTTCGAGGTGGGGAACCACCTCCCTGGCCTGGACGCCACCGCCGAACGCATTGATCGTGTCATCATTCTCTGCAAACCAGTCCGGCCGTCCAAAGCTTTCACTTCCGGCTATGTCTGACACAATGCTCTGGTGGGTGAAATAGACATAGGCGTTGAGGCTTTGGTCGGGAGAATACGAAGCGTCCAGCGTCACCATTGTGTCGCGTGCCTCGGTCAGACCAATGGAGGAGTTACGGTAGTCATCATTGGCGTATACGGAGTTCAGTCCGAAGCTGAGCTGCGCACTCGCGTAGTAATTGCCCGATATTTTGATTTCACGTCGATCACGGTCAGCAAGATTGAATTTCCGCAAGAGTGGATTCTCCGGCGGCGCTATCGTGAGCGGATCGTAGCCACCATCTATGTCGCGATCTTCCCACCCCAGGCGCACTCGGAGCTCGATTCTTTCCCCGGGTCGGGTTTGTAGTTCGCCAAAATAGGAATCCGTGTCTGTGGCGTCCACCTCCTGGAAAGTAAACTCGGACCGCTCCCGTCCATAACCTGCGCTTATGTCGGTGGTGTTGGTCAGCCGATAATCCGCACTGAGCTCACCACCACTTTTGTCAAAACTGTAAGGGCGGTTTTCCCGAAGCTCAGCCAGGAAAAGATCGGTGCCAACCTGCCGATAGCTGTCCACTGGAGTGTCGTTGTCCCGTTCATCAAAGAACCCTTCTGCCTTGAGGGTCAGCCGACGGGTAGCGTTTCCGGTCAGCCGAAGGCGAGCATTCAGGGTATTCACTTCGGCATCCAGATCCTGCCGTGGGAGCCCGACAGGGCCCAGGCTTGGATTTATCGTTGCGGGAATGAAGGATTCATCCTGCTCAAGACGGCCCACCGCAATGTGCCCCGAACCACTGAACCAGCGAGTGGGACGGAACGCCCCGGAAAGCATCAGGCGATTGAAGCGATTGTCCGGCGCTGCCGCTGACCGGCCTCTCGGGGCGTCGCCGGGAACAACAAAGGGGTTGTCCCAGGTCAGGGACTTGTTATCGTTATCAAAAAACGAGCCGTGATAGGCCAGACGCAGTTGCCAGAGTTTTGCCAGGTAACCGACCGAGAGGTCGAATCGGTGGGTAATATCATCCACCGGCTCTGGCAAAATGGCTGATCGTAACAGGAAGCTCCCACCCATGAGCCGGGTACCATCACGTTCATCCACGGTATACTGGAAGTCGTAATCCCAGTTCTCGCCCTGGAAAAACTGTAAGCCGGTCGAAAGGGTCCGTCGCTCCAGCTCAATATCAATCTCCCGTAAAGCGAGGTCGAGATCGGGCAGGTCTTTTGTGGTATCCCCCCGGACCCAGTTGGCGGAGAGTTCCAGACGCTCGCTGCCGACCCCGGAAAATGCTGTTTTCGTAGAGTCGTACAAGTTGTGATTTAACTCCTGGTAGTCCAGGAAGTAATTTACTGTTCCCTGCTTGCCGGCGTGGATTGCCGCGCTCCGTGACCCAAGACCCAGATTTCGGCCCTGCAGGGACCAATAGGTGCCATCCTCGTCGCGATCGATAACATCTATGGCGCCGTTGAGGAAAAGACCGTCCCGATCAAATCCCCGATAGTCGGTAAACTCAGGTTCATCTTCCTCGAGCCACAGAATGCCAGCCTCCACATAACCTCTTGGTTCCCATTCGAAGGCACAGGCTTCGCATTCTTCAGCCGTATTGTCGCTTTCAGCCATCACACTGGCAGGGCTTACAATCAGTGCGGCCCCAAAAGGCAGGATCCAGTGTAATCTTGGCGCCACCATGGCTTTGTCCTCCTTATATCCCGCCGCTGTGTCAACGGCTCAGGTTGGCTCCAGAAGGATGGTTGGAACCATGCACTTTCGAATGACAATTCACACAACTTCCACCAATCAGGAACGGCGAGGCTCGTCCGCCGGGCAAGTCGTTGGAGGTGCGGGAAATGCTGGGGTGACCTGCCCGGGAATGGCAACTCTGACACAACAGGGGAGGCCTTTGCTTCAAGAGTGCAGGGTGGTTGGAGCCGTGTGGGCTATGACAGTTTGTGCAGTCGTCGGGAACAGGCGCATGCTCCCAGAGAAAGGGGCCGCGCTTCTCAGCATGACAGCTGTAGCAACTGTCATTCAGTGTGGGCTCTTTCAGTATGGCCGGATTGAGAGAGCCGTGGGGCTGGTGGCAGTCGGAGCACGCCATGTCACCGAAACGTATTGGATGCGATGACATTTGGTGGGACTGAACCTGGACATTCCTGTGACAGTCAGCGCAGACATTGGCTTCTTGCCGACTCACTGTTACCGGGTCCTCACTGACATGCACCTGGTGGCAGTCGACGCAAGCCACGCCCTGTCGCTGATGAGGCCCGCCATCCCAGTGCATGCGCTGATTTCGCTGGTGACAGTCGAGACAAATGCCATTCTGTTTTTCTCCCGACCAGAGAGCACTGTCGCCAAATGCAGGTATCGGAGGGCGTTCCTGATTAAAGCGGAGCCTTTTCGCATGATCAGCACCTGGCCCATGACAGGACTCACACTGATTTTTTGCAAAAGGGGTCCGGGCATCTCCAGGCACTGCATGAGGGGTCTTGAAAATGTCCATAACGGGGACTTCGCCGCTTTCATCATGGCAGGCCAGGCAAGTCTCAGCGCCTTTCTCGGTATATTCCGGGGTCGAATCCGCTTCGTCTTGCGCCATCCCCTCAATGCCACCGGAAAACCAGCCAAACAGCACAATCACCCCAGCGAGTATCAAGCGCGGACGGTAGCCCTGTTTCTGGTCGCCGATCCTGATCACTTTTGGTTCCTCTTTAGAGTTGTTATTTGCAGAGCTGATATTTCAGTGCAGTGATCAGTCGCCGGGATTATGAGCCTCGCGAACGTCGGCAATGCTGCCCGGACCATGGCACACCGAACAGCTCTCCTGATTGGCTGTACCTGCCGGAACACCAAAGCCGCCGCCATTCTGCTCCATGTGGTTTTGTGCAGGCTCATCGTCGTGACAGGAAGAGCAGCCCGCTGCCGTCGCCGTTATGACCTGGTCGTCACCCTGATTGAGCGCGGCTGCAAGTGTGATGAAATCATCGGTTCCAAAAGGAGAGGCGTTGGCGACCGTTGCCTGAGTATCGATGGTTGTTCCGAGCACCCCCTCTGGCAAGGGTAACTCGAAGGTGCCATCGGCGTGGCACGCCATGCAGTCGCCGGGCTCGCGAGGGTAACGTATTTCACTGAAATCATGGGGGGTATTGCCGAAACCGTAGACAAGCAGATCCCCGGAGCGTTTGTCAGCACCATGAATGGCATGGATCATCCACTTGAAATCAATTGGCGCCTCTTCTGCGTTATCCACCGCATTCTGGTTGATCTCGTCGTCAGTGCCATCCGGGTCTGCCGGGCGCTGCGCAAGGTCGGTGGCGCGAGGGTTATGGCACATGACGCACAGTTGGACATTATCTGTCCGGTTCGAGCCGTGCAGCGAGAGCCCATCATTCTCACCGTGACAGTTCTGGCACCTGGCCAACTCAACAACGTCCCGGCGAGCCTGGGCCTGGCTATCCGTGATCGGAAAAAAGGCCACGGCACCGGTCACCTTGACCGCCACGTCAAAGGTGCCGTCACCATCGGGGTCCGCGGCCGGGTGGCCTTCAATGCCCACCGCGCCTGAACCGCTCACGTTTGCCGGTATGGCAACGGGAGAGACCACACTGAATGTGCCATCGCCGTTGGCTGTAGAGCCAGCAAGAGCATCGATTGAAACGACCTTGGCGGGCGCAACTCCGCTTCCCGAGTTGGTGTAGTCACTGGTGTCCCATGCAAGAATCACTGCCAGCCGGCTCTCGCTGCTGGTGAATTCCGGATCATTCTTCAGATCAAAAGGCTGGTCGTTGTTGGTTGGGTCTGTCACTGAAAAACGGATGTCTGGCTGCTCAGCCGGCCCTGTATTGCTGACTTCGATAATGTTGTAGCTGAATTGCCCGGCAGCAAGGCTGGCTGGAATGGTGTGAGAGTCCAGTACCGATCCGGCAATCTTGTTCTCTGCGTGGCAAACCGAGCACTCGCTGTTGTCTGTGACGATGCCTCCGGGATGGCCACCCGCCATGCCCGCGCTGAAGTCCACGTCGTCATGGCAGGAGCCACAGGAGGCAATGGTCGGGCGGGTGACGATATTGGTGGCGTCCGGTGTTTCGTTACTGGCAGGGTCATGGCATTTCACGCAGGTCTGCGGGCTTTGGGGGAAAGCGACATCGGAAAAGTCATTTCTGGAATCACGGAACCCGTAAATGACATATTCCCCGCCGCTTTCAACACTTGGCAACTGCTCACCCATGTGGATTTTGTGGATCAGGACCCGAAAATCCAGGTTGTTGCCACTGTTGGCGTCCGTGCTTCCCGGATTATGGCAGGTCACACAAAGATCCACGTCCTGGCGGCCATTACCGTGGATGCTCAATTCTCCGTGGCAGGAATTACAGGACGCCTGAGCGACAATTTTCCGCATGGGTATGTTGTCAGTCAGCCCGCTGGATGGCTGAAATGTGAAAACCGCATTGGTTAATGGCAGGGATTCACCGAGAAAGCTTCCCCGGATTTCGAGCCCTACGCGGTGCGTCAAATCCGGTTCAAAAGGTACTGTGACAGGATCAGTAATGGAATCCAGGTCAGCGGCAAATGTATATTCGTAGGTGCCGTCGCCATTGTTGACCAGGGTGCCGTCATTTTCTGTTCGGGCCTGAACGGCGTCCTGGGTTCCCGGGCCAGCACCGGCTGGTTCTATTTCATTCAGATAGCTTTGCCAGCGGTCGCTGTCGCCCTCCGTGCCCGGGACAAGCTTGGCAATTGTAAAAGACGGTTGTCCCTGGGTTAACTGGTCAAACGGAAATCCGAACTGGTCTGTGGCTTCAAATTTTACGACAGGGGCGCTATTGATGGTGACATCGGTTATACGGATCTGGAGTTCTTCGGGAACCTGATTAAAGGATCCGGGGGGGCCGGAGGGGCCGGGAGGTCCTGACGGGCCCCGATCGCCGGTATCCCCCTCGCAACCAGCGAGGACGAGAAGAACGATGAAACCCCAGGTCAATCCCCCGGTCCGTGCGATGGTGCGGAACGACTGGTTGATCGGCACGCAAGGTTTATGAGTTTTTGTTACCTTGTCCATGCTCATTGCCTCCCTGTCCGAAATGCCACCGGGCCCAATGGTCAATTTCATTCTTATAAAATAAGACGAATGCTGCCCGGTCGATCCCTTAACTTTTCGTTGATTGGTTGATTGCAGTCTGCGTGATTAAAAATAGTTCATCCGATCGGATAGTTGCACAGTGTTTTCTCAAAATCTGGCTATTAATTGATCTGTGTCAAAGTTGGTTTAACACCTAAGATGGTAGTAATTGATTTAAAATGGTAGTAATCGAATTGCTCGGGACGAGCGAGCAGGCTAAAGGCACGACCTTAAGGCACGACGGAACCCACCCGAAAAAGGAGCTCGCCATGCGTTCTACCACTTCTCTTATCCCTGCTACCCTGGCCGCCCTTGCGGTGAGCGCTGGTGTTTTTGCCGGGGTTCCGTCAGCAGCCGAAGACTGTGCCAGCTGCCATAACAAAAATGGCATCAGCGATGACGAAGACGTTCCCATCATTGCCGGTGCTTCTGCCTTCTTTCTCGAAAATCAGATGTTTATTTTCAAGGAGGGGGCCCGTCCCTGTGGCACGGAAGAATTTGCAGAGGAGGCGCATAAAGGTATTGCCGAGAGTCATTGTGACCTGGCAAAACAGTTAACCGAGAAAGAGTTCACTGAGCTTGCAACCTATTTCGCCGATCAGCCTTTCGAGAGTGCGGATCAGAAAGTCGATGAAGATCTCGCGAGCATGGGGGCGCAAATCCACCAACAGAGCTGCGAAAAGTGCCATTCCGACGGCGGCAGCCTGGTGCTGGATGATGCGGGCATTCTGGCAGGTCAATGGAAGGGCTATCTGATCAGTACCCTGCAGGATTACAAGAACGGTGACCGCTGGCAGCCGGAGAAGATGCAACCTGCAACCACTGCCCTGAGCGAAAAAGATATTCAGGCGTTAGCAGAATACTACGCCAGAGAGGGTAAGAAATAGGCGGACAGGAACGTGTTCCGGGCCACGACGGAGAGCATCAGTCTACAGGAGCAGGGCGATGGGAGCGGGGGAAGATCAGGGTTCGGAAAAAAAGGGCTGGTGGCATCGTCTCTGGCAGTGGCCGAAAACGAAATACCTCCTCTGGATTCCTGCGGGTGGTTTTTTGATGCTGGTCACGGGAGCGATTCTGCTTGGCGGGCTCAATGTCACCATGGAGAAAACGAGCTCCCTGGAATTCTGTACTTCATGTCATGAAATGAGCGCGTTTGTTTATCCGGAGTATAAGCAAAGCGCCCATTTCTCTAACCAGAGTGGTGTTCGCGCGGTCTGCTCCGACTGCCATGTGCCGAAGGACTGGTGGGGTAAGGTCGTTCGCAAGACAGAAGCGACGTTAAATGAAATCCCCGCATGGATTACCGGGAAGATTGACTCGCCTGAAAAGTTCGAGGCCCATCGCAGGGAAATGGCGGAATCGGTTTGGGCGGGAATGCGAGCAAGCAACTCGGCCACCTGCCGCAACTGCCATAGCTACGAGGCCATGGCACTGAGCATGCAGGACCGCTATGCCCAGCGCAGGCACTCCCGGGAATATCGCGAGGCTACCGATAAAACCTGCATCGACTGTCACCAGGGCATAGCCCACAACCTTCCCAAAGTCACGGTAGAGTAAGCGTTCGTACACCTTTCCAGAGAGCGGGGGGGCAAAGCAAAGTCGCCAGCTGACCCTCAGGCCGCTATTCGTTCAAGCCGGGGGGAGAAGCAATTCCTGGTCGGGCGAATAGGGGCGGAAGGTGGTTCCCATCAGACTTCCGGCTGCTGAAGAATTTCCGTTCATTGTGCCAGAAAGTGGCTCCTGCAGCGCAGACTCCTGGCAGGCATTTACCCCTGGCTTTTGCAGTTTCGGAATCGCAACCATGGCTCGGATAACTCTTGGCATCAGGCCATTTTCCATATCTGGGCCAGAAAAAAGGTCACCATTTATCCGGCAAAGTACAAAGAGCAGCCGAAGTGATGTTGAGGCCCAGGAGTGCACTGATATTTAGAGCGATTCTGGAATCCTGAAACGTTACAATGTAGACAAGCACACGCTAAAAGTCGCGTAAACTGTCATTTTCATAATTTCTAATAATATCAAGCGGTCGCCGACTATTCACATGCAACTGGAGTACTAAATCCATGACGGATCAGAAAAAGTCTGACCAGACCACAAGTTCCGAAAAACCCTGGGGCGGACGCTTCAGTGAACCTACCGATGCCTTTGTCGAGAAATTTACCGCATCCGTGGGTTTTGACCAGCGCCTGTACCACCATGACATTACCGGTTCCATTGCCCACGCCACCATGCTGGCGGAAGTTGGCGTGCTCACCAACGAAGAGCGGGACCAGATCATTGAGGGCCTGAAGGGCATCAAGGCGGATATCGAGACCGGCAATTTCCAGTGGTCGGTCAGTCTTGAAGACGTGCACATGAATATCGAAGCGCGCCTGACCGACCGTATCGGCATCACTGGCAAGAAGCTCCATACCGGCCGAAGCCGAAACGACCAGGTGGCCACCGATATCCGTCTGTACCTGCGGGACGAGATCGATGTGATTGCCGAGGAATTACGGCGCCTGCAATCGGGATTGCTCGACCTGGCCGAGCGCGAGGCGGATACCATCATGCCCGGTTTCACCCATTTGCAGACTGCCCAGCCGGTGACCTTCGGGCACCATCTGCTGGCCTGGTACGAAATGCTGGTGCGGGATGCCGAGCGCCTCCAGGATTGTCGTAAGCGGGTTAACGTGATGCCCCTGGGCGCGGCGGCTCTGGCCGGTACCACCTACCCCATTGACCGTACCCTGACCGCGACGCTGCTGGGTTTTGACCGGCCGACGGAAAACTCCCTGGATTCGGTCAGCGACCGGGATTTCGCCATCGAATTCTGCAGTTTTGCCGCCTTGCTGATGACCCATCTTTCTCGGTTCAGCGAGGAGCTGGTGCTCTGGACCTCCGCCCAGTTCGATTTCATTGATCTGCCGGACCGGTTCTGTACCGGCTCGTCCATCATGCCCCAGAAGAAAAATCCGGACGTTCCGGAGCTGGTCCGGGGCAAGACCGGCCGCGTCAATGGCCACCTGATCAGCCTGCTGACCCTGATGAAAAGCCAGCCGTTGGCCTACAACAAGGATAATCAGGAAGACAAGGAGCCTCTGTTCGACACCGTGGATACCATCAAGGGTTGTCTGAAGGCCTACGCCGACATGATTCCGGCCATTCGTTCCAAGGCCGATAACATGCGGGTGGCGGCCAAGCGCGGTTTCTCCACCGCCACCGACCTGGCGGATTACCTGGTGAAAAAAGGTGTGCCTTTCCGGGACGCTCACGAAATCGTGGGTAAGTCGGTGGCGTTCGGCGTGGCTGAAGGCCGTGACCTGTCTGACATGACCCTGGAAGAACTGCAGCAGTTCTCCGACCGTATCGGGGCCGATGTGTTTGATGTGCTTACCCTGGAAGGGTCGGTTCAGGCCCGCAATCACCTGGGCGGTACGGCGCCGGATCAGGTTCGTGCGGCCGTTGGCCGGGCGCGCAGCCAACTGGGCTGAGCCGCACCTGCCGGCCACGGGTGGGGCCGTTAGCCTAGCCGCCAATCCGTCCCGTGGCCAGATCAACCGCTGCCGGCGTTAGCTGTTCCAGAGGTTGCGGGCGGAACAGGCGGTAGCCCTGGCCATAATGGATGCCGAGGGTCCTGACTTTCCGGAGGGCATCGTCGCTCTCGATAAATGTGGCCACGGTGACCTTGCCGGCGGCCTCGGCAATCCGGTGCAGGGCTTCGAGCATCACCTGCTGCACCGGATCCTCTTCCAGCTGCTGCACCATCCGCCGATCCAGCTTGATAATGTCCACGGGCAATTTCGCCGCCAGGCTGTAACTTTCCACCGAAGCGCCGGCGCCGTCCAGAGCCACCCGACAGCCCGCCCGATGCAGGGCGTCGCAAAGCACGGCCACATCGTCCGGGTATTGGGTTGCATGAGCTTCGCGAATTTCCAGGCAAAAGCAGTTGGGGGCAAACGGCGATTCGCTCACAGCCCGGGCCATAAAATCCGGGAAGGTGTCATCCAGTACACTGGCCAGCGACAGGTTAAAGCCGCAGTATTTCAGTCGGGGTTCCAGCAGCGGCTGGTTGCCTAACCAGTCCAGGGTTTGGCAAATCACCTGGCGGTCCAGGCGTTTGGCCAGATCAAAACGTTCCGCGACAGGCAGGAAGTTGTCGGGCCTGAGCATGGTCCCGCCATCCGATGTTGCCGGGATCCGGCACAGGATTTCAATATGATCGCCCCAGGTGGGGCTGGCCACCGGTCGCATGGCTTGATATTCGAGAATCAGGTGACCGCCGTCCAACGCCTCGCGTATCTGCTCCACTCGTCGGCTGGCGGTTGAATCGTCGGTCTGTTGGGTGATTGCTCTGGCGGCATGGACCCGGTTTCGGCCCGAGGTTTTGGCGGTGTGGCAAAGGTCCGCGGCCTGGCTGAGCAGTTGTTCCGGATCGCCCGGTATGTCGCTGTCCATGATCAGGAGGCCGCCGGAGGCTGTGGTCTGAAGCTTGTGGCCCTGCCATTCGAAGACCAGTTCCCCGATCAGGTCCAGGGTTTCCTGGGCAATTTTCCGGGCCCGGGCCTCCGGGCAGTTCTCGATCAGCAGGGCGAAAGTGTCTCCGGCCAGTCGTGCCAGGGCGTCACGCTGATGCACCCGCACGCCGAGATTGCCGGCCAGCTCCCGCAGGTAGCGGTCACAGGTACCGCTGCCGGCCAAATCGTTGAAGCGTTCAAAGTCATCAAGATCCAGATACAGCAGGCTGTCACAGGAATTCCGGTGGGCTTTCTGTTCCAGAGTCCGGAGCATCCGGGCGATGAATTCCTTGCGGTTCATCAGGCCGGTGACCGGATCGTGCCGGATCCGGTGGTCGCCATTTGAGGCGTGGTTGATGCGGTTCCCGATGCGCCTTGCCACATGGACAGCGCCGGTCACTTCGCCAAGTTCGTTGGTCAGGCGCTGGTAGTGGAACTCATGCACCGGCAGCTCCCGGGACTGCTGGGCCATGGGCATCTCAACAACGAAGCCGTCCCGCTCAAAGGCACGATGCCAGAGGCGCTCCATCAGCCTGCGTTCATTCGGAAATTCCTGCAGAAGTTCGCTCAGGTTATCGCCGTGCCCGGGATTCACGCCAAACGTTTCCGCGAACTGGCTGGCCCAGGCGTCATTGAAATGCAGCAGGTTGAACGATGCGTCCACTGCAACCACAAGATCCGGAGTGGCCCGGGTAGTCGCTGCCAGCAGCTGTCGCGCATTCTGGCGGGCGCTTTCGCGCTGCATTTCGGCAGTCCGGTCCACCAGCGTTCCGCCGAGCCTGTGAATCCGGCCCCCCTGCTTGAGTGCCTGGCAATTCAGGGTGACCCGGCGCGGGTTCTGCCTGGAGGTAAGAATGTCGAGATCGAGGGAAAAGCGTTCGCCGGTCCGTATGCAGCGCCGGAACATGGCCCTGACCCGTGCCTGTCCGGTCTGGCAGTAGAACAGGGCCTGTTCCGGGGTGATCTCACTGCCGGGTCTGAGCTCAAGGAGCCGGAACATACCCTCCGTCCAGGTCATCTCGTTGGTTCTGGTGTGGAGCTCCCAGACCCCGAAACTGGCACTGCTCTCCGCCGAGCGCAGCAGCCGTGAGTCCCTGGTTGAACTGTCGCAAAGGGTTATGGTGGCGCTGGCGGCCTTGTCGGAATCACGCATGTCGACGCGCAGGCTCAGGCAGGCTGTGTAAAAGAAACCTTCCTTGTGCCTGAATGTCACCAGAACGCTCTGGCCACGTTCAATCCGGTGTCGGTTGGCCGGCGCGAAGGGGTCGTCCTGGCGGGATGCCAGAATCCGGTGTACCGGCTGGCCTTCCAGTTCACTGCTGTCGTAACCAAGGATGGCTTCGGCCTGATGATCGGCAAGCAGCACTTTGCCTTCATCGTCAATGCGCACAATCGTATGGCGCTCCGGTGTCGGGGACTGCTCCGAGCGGTAGCGGCGAATGATGAATTCTTTCACGACGGGTGAGCCTCGGGGGTTCTATAGCTTTTATTTTTTTGTCGGTTTTGCCACGATGCGTCCATCATACTCATACTGGCATTGAAAAGAACCTCTCCCCGGAGCCGCCTTGAGCACCCACGTTGCCCCGATTGCCCTCGATTTTGAGGAGGGTATAGACCGCAAGACTCTCCGTCGGCTGAGGGACCGGTTTCTCGTGGTCAACCAGCAGCGCTGGGACCGTGCCCATTCGGCGTTGTCCTACCGCCAGCAGATGGTTCTGGAGGTTCTGCCACTGGTGTTCCACCTCAATCATCCCGCCTTGCCGGGGTACCTGGATAGCGACTGCCCTTACGGCCTGAGTCACTACAAACCGCCAGACGCTACCATCAATGCGGCGAAGCGGCTGACCCGTACCTTTTCCCTGAAGGATGAAGGCAAGCGCAAACCGGATCTGGACGCCATGTTCCTGATGGGGAGCCCCGGTACTTTGGGGCATTCCGTTGCCAGTGATCTTGATGTCTGGCTCTGCCACCGCAACGATTTGCCGGAGCGGGGTATTCGCTGTCTCGAGCGCAAGGCGCAGAAGCTGGCCGGGTGGGCCGAATCCTTCGGCGTGGAGCTCCATGTGTTTGTTTTCTGTGCATCGGACTGGCGGGCCGGGCGCCAGCGGGCAGAGGTGACGGGGGAGAACTGTGGCAGTGCCCAGCACTTCCTGTTGCTGGACGAGTTCTACCGGACCAGCATCCACCTGGGCGGCGCCTGGCCGATGTGGTGGCTGATACCGGCCGACCAGGAAACCCGTTATGACCAGTGTATGCGAAAGCTGGTGGATTGCCGGTTTGTACGGGCCGAGGAGCACATTGATTTCGGCCCGGTCCCCTCGATACCGGAAGCAGAATTTCTGGGTGCCGGGGTCTGGCAGCTGTACAAGGGCATTGATGCCCCCTGGAAGTCCATTCTCAAGCTGCTGTTGATCGAATGCTATGCCCGGACCGCCGGGCAGGCGTTGCTGTCCGGTGAGTTCAAGCGGGCCGTCTTCCGGGGTGAAACCGACGCCGACAGTCTCGACCCCTATGTCATGCTTTATGACCGACTGGAGGGCTGGCTCTCCGGGCCGGAGGTGGCGTCGAGGCTGGACCTGGTTCGCCGCAGCCTGTACCTGAAAGCCGGCCTGCCGCTGACCCGTTCTGAGGTGTCCTCTGAGCAGTGGCGAACCCGTCTGCTGAGGCAGCTGGTTGAACGCTGGGACTGGCCGGAGAGCACGCTGGCGGAGCTGGATGAGCGCCAGCGCTGGCGGGCTGAGGATGTCACCACCCTGCGCCGGACGATCGTGAACGAGCTTACCCACAGCTACCGCTTGCTCTCAAAAATGGCCAGAGATCACGGCCAGCGGGCCGCCATCAGTGACAGCGATATCAACCTGTTGGGCCGTAAGCTGTACGCGGCGTTTCAGCGTAAAGCCGGCAAGATTGAACAGATCAATCCGGGCCTCGCGCCGTCGCTGGCGGAGGAGAATCTCGCTTTCCACCACCAGTCGGAGCAGGGTGGCAATGGTGAAGGCTGGTTGCTTTACCGGGACCTGGAAGATCCGGCCGATGCCTTCTGGCAGCCGGTTATCCGCCGCTCCGGCAATCTGGCCGAGCTGATGGTCTGGTGTTACTGCAATGGTCTGCTGACCCGCTCGACCCGGCTGAATGTCCGGGCGGGGACGAGCATTGCCTCGGTGAGCGAGCTGCGGGAGATGCTGGATGCCCTGTCCGGGTTCCTGTCATTCCCGGTTGCGCCTGCACCACGGGAGAGCCTGTCCCGGGGTGTCCGGCCCCTGAGAAATCTGTTGCTGGTCAATGTTGGCGTGGACCCACAGGCCCATCTTACGGACAAGGGGCTTCACAAGCTCAGCGCCCGGCACGATTCCCTCGGCTTCAGTGGCGGCCGGGAAAACCTGGTGATCAGCATCGATCAGATCACCTTCAACAGCTGGCACGAAGTCAGCCTGCAGCACTACGCTGCTGGCGACACGCTCATCCAGTGCCTGAAAAACGTTCTGGCATCGGTGGCGGCCAACCCAGCCGAATTGCCCGGCATTCTGGTGCATTGCCATAACCGGGGGCACGGCTCTGCCATTGCCCGCCGTGTCCAGGAGTTGTTTGCCGATGTCCTGAGGCCCTTCTTCGCCGGCGGTGCAGGGCCCCACCCGTTGCGCTACGTCATCGAAATGGATCGCCGTTATTTCCTGCTGCAGTTCAATGGCCTGGAGCCGGGCTTCGTGGCGCTGGAGAGCTTCGATGCCCTGATGGAGCACCTGGCGCTGCCCCAGGAGCGCTATCTGCCGGTGGTGTTCGATCGTTACGCGCTTCAGGACGAACCGGCCCTGCGGGCCGTTAGTCAGGCCAGTGAACCGGATAATATCCAGGTTTTTTTCCGGGTTCTGGGGGAACAGGCGCGGCTCTGGGTCGTTGATGAACTTGGCTCGGTGTTCAGCTGGGACCAGGCTGTGAACAGCCGTCGGCACCTGCTGGTGCCGGTGTTGCGGTTTCTGGACAACCTGATTGAACGGCGATTGCTCCGCCATACCGATTCGCCCGGCGTTGTTGCCGGGGTGCAATGCTACGAGATTGTCCGGCGCGACGGTGCCTGGCGTGCCGAATGCCGGCCGGAATCGGATTCGGGTGCGCCCTTGCCCGGGCTTGAGGTGCAGGCTGTCGGAATTCACGAAGGGGACAGCCGGCTGCGCTTTGATATTTTTTGTGGCGAGCAGGAATTTACCGTGCAGGAATACGGCGACCAGCTGATTCCCGCCGTGGCCCACTACATCCGTTCCCTGCGCCAGAGCGGCGAGGTTTACCCGGTGTACCTGACCGATGTCCATCTGCCCCACGATATTGACCCCAGGGTCTATCAGCAGGATATCCAGACCAGCCAGTACCTGTATTACCGGTCTGTGCTTGAGGATTCCCTGAATCGACAGCTTGCCAGAGGGCGCTGACCTCGCCGCGCGGTGCGGGTGTCAGGTATACTGCGGCCATAGTGAACTCAGGGGTAGCAGGTATGCGTGCGTGGACTCTTCCGATCATGGTGCTGTTGCTGGCGATCGCAACGAGTGGATGCGGTCAGAAAGGACCGTTGTACCGGGACAATCAGGATATTTCGGCCCGGGCTGCGGCCGAGGCATCTGATGAAGATAATCGTGACTAACGCTCCGGCCTTTCCGCCCCGTTAAACGAATCAGGAAACTCATGGATCATTTCAACTATCGCAACGGCGAGCTTTACGCCGAGGGTGTGGCTGTCTCTGCCATTGCCGGGCGCTTCGGCACGCCAGCGTACGTCTATTCCCGGGCGACCCTCGAGCGCCATTATCGCGCCTACGACGAAGCCCTCAAAGACCATCCCCATCTGGTGTGCTATGCGGTAAAAGCCAACAGCAACCTGGCTGTGCTGAATGTTCTGGCCCGGCTGGGCGCCGGCTTTGATATTGTCTCGGCGGGCGAGCTGGAGCGGGTGCTGCGGGCCGGCGGCGACCCGGCAAAGGTGGTGTTTTCAGGCGTTGGCAAGCAGGAATGGGAAATGAAGCGGGCGCTCGAGGTGGGTGTGCGCTGTTTCAACGTTGAGTCCGATACCGAGCTGGACCGACTGAATGCCGTGGCTGGCGAGCTTGGCGTCAGGGCGCCGGTTTCCCTGCGGGTGAACCCGGATGTTGATGCCGGCACCCATCCCTACATTTCCACGGGTCTGAAAGAGAACAAGTTCGGAATCGATATCGCCGAAGCGCCGGACGTATACACCCGCGCTGCGAGCCTGCCAAACCTGGAGATCAAGGGCGTGGACTGCCATATTGGCTCCCAGCTCACCACCGTCTCCCCGTTCCTGGATGCCCTGGACCGGGTGCTGGCCCTGATCGACACCCTGGCCGACCGAAGTATTCATATCCATCACCTGGATATGGGGGGCGGTCTGGGCGTTACCTACAATCAGGAGCAGCCACCGCAGCCGTCGGATTATGTCCGGGCGCTGGCGGAGCGTCTGGGTGACCGGAAGCTGGAGCTGATTCTCGAGCCCGGCCGTTCCATTGCCGCCAATGCCGGTATCCTGGTTACCAGGGTCGAGTTCCTGAAATGCACCGGGCACCGGAACTTTGCCATCATCGATGCCGCCATGAACGATCTGATCCGTCCGGCCCTTTACAGTGCCTGGCAGGCGATCATCCCGGTCACGCCGCATCAGGACGGCGAGGAAAAAGCCTGGGATCTGGTTGGGCCAGTCTGCGAAACCGGGGACTTCCTGGGTAAGGACCGTCACCTTCGCCTTCGGTCCGGGGACCTGCTGGCGGTTCGCTCTGCCGGCGCCTACGGCTTTGTCATGAGCTCCAACTACAACACCCGCAACCGGCCCCCGGAACTGATGGTCGATGGCGAGCAGGTGCATGTGGTCCGGCGCCGCGAAACCCTTGAAGACCAGCTCGCGCCCGAGAGCTGCCTTCCGGAATGAGCGGAGGCGAGGAGATGAACCAGCAGCGCCGGAGCCAGGGCCCCTTACTTCGGTTCACCAAGATGCACGGGCTGGGTAACGATTTCATGGTTGTGGATGCCATCAGCCAGCCGTTCCGGCTGCGCCCGGACACGATCCGGGATCTGGCCAACCGGAATTTCGGTATCGGGTTTGACCAGTTGCTGGTGGTGGAGCCGCCGGGTTTGCCCGACGTGGATTTCCGCTACCGTATTTTCAACGCGGACGGTTCCGAGGTGGAACAGTGCGGCAATGGCGCCCGTTGTTTCGCCCGGTTTGTCCGGGACCAGCACCTGACCAATAAAAAGGTGATACGGGTCCAGACCGCCAAGGGTGTGATCGAGCTGCGCGTTGGCCGGGATGGCATGGTCATGGTCAATATGGGGGTGCCTGAGCTGAATCCGCCGGCCATTCCGTTTGCTGCAGACCGTCGCAAGGACGTGTACACCGTGGATGTGGACGGCCAGACCGTGGAGCTCAGCGCTGTGTCCATGGGCAATCCCCACGGCGTGCTGGTGGTGGAGGACGTAGACACAGCGCCCGTGGACACCCTGGGGCCGAAGCTGGAGCGCCACCCCCGCTTCCCGGCCCGGGCCAACATCGGCTTCCTGCAGATACTGGATCGCAGCCACGCCCGCCTCCGGGTGTTCGAACGAGGCGCCGGCGAAACCCTGGCCTGCGGCAGCGGAGCCTGTGCCGCCGTGGTCGCTGGCTGTTTGCGTGGCCTGCTGGATTATCGGGTTGAAGTGGAGTTGCGCGGCGGCAAACTGGTCATTGAATGGCAGGGTGACGGGACCCCTGTTATGATGGAAGGGCCTGCAACCAGCGTATTTGAAGGGCAGTTAAGGCTGCCAGCTGATTCTGGCAGTCGCCGCCGAAAGGGCAGTGGCCGCCCCCACAAACAACGATCCTGACAGCCAGGAGTTCACCATGACAGAACAAACGGCCCGCCAGAAGGCCGGTGACCTCACCCGGAAAGAGGTGGCGGAGTACTTGCGGGCCAACCCCGATTTCTTTGTCGACCAGGACGAACTGCTGCGCAGTCTGACTCTGCCCCACGACAGCGGTCGCGCCATTTCCCTGGTCGAACGCCAGGTGCACCTGTTCCGCGAGCAGCGGGACACGCTGCGCAGGGAGCTGGTGGAGCTGGTGTCCATTGCCCGCCACAACGATCGCCTGTTTGAAAAGAGCAAGCGCCTGTTGATGCAGGTGATTGAAGCGCGGACCCTCAACGATATGGCCTCAGCCATTGATGACAGTATCCGTGGCGATTTCGGCCTCGACGCGGCCTCGGTGCTCCTGTTTACCGACGCTGAGCTACCGGAGGCCTCCCAGGGTGCCCTCCATGTGGTGAGCCCTTCGGTGGCCCGTGAACGACTGGGCAGCCTGCTTGAAGGCGAGCGGGCGGTGTGTGGCCAGTTCCGCGAGAGCGAACGGGAGTTCCTGTTTCCGGACCGGGAAGAGGCGATTGCTTCTGTCGCCCTGGTGCCCCTGCGTCATGATGAACTGGTGGGCGTGTTTGCCGTTGGCAGCTGCCAGCCGGGTTATTTTGACCAGAGCATGGGCTCGCTGTTTCTCAGCTACATCAGCGACACCCTGAGCCGGCTGCTGCCGCCCATGGTTCAGCGCCACACCATGGCCGCCCCGGTTACCGATATGGCGACGGAGTCGCGCTGAGGTGTCAGAGATTCCGGCGGCGTCGGACCTGCCCGATGAGCTGTGCGGGCCATTAACCGATTTCATCCGGCATCTGGCGTTCGAGACGCGGCATTCACCCAGAACCTGCGACAGCTATCAGCGGGACCTCCTGCGCCTTGCCCGGTGGCTGGCTGGCAGAGAGGTGCCTGCGTGGCGGCGGGTCACCAACCATGATCTTCGCCGCTATGTGGCTACTCTCAGCCGGGAAGGCCTCTCAGGCCGCAGTATTGCCCGGCACCTTTCGGCAACTCGCCGCTTTTTCCAGTTTCTGCTCAGGGAAAAGCTGGCGTCCGACAACCCGGCCCTGGACATCCGCGCGCCGAAGGGTGGCCGGCGCCTGCCCCGGGTGGCCGACGTCGACCAGCTGAGTCACCTGCTGGACAGCCAGCCGGACGACCCCCTCGAAGTTCGTGATCTGTGTATGTTTGAGCTGATGTATTCCTCCGGGCTGCGGCTGGCGGAACTGGCGAGCCTGGATACGGGAACCGTTGACCTGCGAAGTGGCGAGGTCCGGGTAGTCGGCAAAGGCGGTAAAGAGCGGCTGTTGCCAGTCGGGAAAAAAGCGGTGGAAGCGATCCGGGCCTGGCTGACTCAGAGGACGGCGCTGGCCAATGAGGGTGAAGACGCCCTGTTTGTCAGCCAGCGCGGTGGCCGGCTCAGTCACCGGAGCATTCAGGCCCGGCTTGGTCGCTGGGGGATCACCAGGGGGGCTGACCAGAAACTTCATCCCCATCTTCTGCGGCATTCCTTTGCCAGCCACATGCTTGAATCCAGTGGAGACCTTCGCGCCGTACAGGAACTGCTGGGACACGCCGACATCGCCACAACCCAGGTCTATACTCATCTTGATTTTCAGCATTTGGCCCGGGTTTATGACCAGAGTCACCCCAGAGCTCGCCGGGATAAGTATCATGGCAGGACCCATGGCGAAAACACCTCAGGTCAGTGACCGGCATGCCGGTCACTTCCACTCAATAACGGCACAGCCAGCGTAAACGGGAGCGCTCCATGGCATCCGATCCTTCCTGGAAGGAGAAATACCTTCAGAAACTCGAATCTGCTGATAACCGGGAAAAGCAGTGGAAGGCGGAGCGGAATACCCTTGAGCGTATGCTGGTGCGCACCAGCCTCGCATCCGAGGGTCAGACTCCAGAGCTTGACCGGTTGCTGGTCCGTATCCGCAAGGACCTACGGAAAAGCAGGGTGGATGTGGATGCCTGGAAGGAACTGCAGGACCAGATTGACCGCCAGGTAGCCCTGTTGGATGAACACCAGGCCTCCGGTGACAAGAAGCGGTCGTTTTTTTCGCGCAAAGAGCGGGAGCCAGAGCCAAAAAACGGTCCGGAGCCGCAACCAGAGCCTGAAATCGCCTCAGAAGCCGCTCATGCACCGGGCAATGGCCAGGATATTGAAGACAATGCCCAACGACTGCGCATTGCCCGCCGGGTTGGTCAGTTGCTGGGCCAGATGCTTACTCAGGTCTCTCTGGAACCCGCCGCCGAGGCCCGGGCCCGGGCCCTTCAGCAATCCCTGCTGGCAAGTAACGACTGGGACGAGTTGCGGGAAGGCCTGAATCATGTCGCGGAACTGGTCATTGCCGCGGTTACCCGGAGCAAGCGTGAGTTTGAGGCCTTTCTCAAGCGTCTGGATGAGCGACTCGAGATCCTGCGGGAACATTTCTCGGCCCAGTCCTCGGCCCAGACCGGTCGCCTTGATGCGTCAGAACATCTTGACCGGGAGATCCGCGAGGAAGTCGAGCGGGTCGGGCTGCAGTTGCAGGCCAGCGACAACCTCCGGGACCTCAAACAGTCTGTCAGTGGCCATCTGGAATCCATTGTTCAGGCGGTTGGCCGGTTCCGCACCCAGGAGTCAGAGCGTGAGCAGGTGCTTTCCGAGCAACTGGAGGCGATGCAGGAGAAAGTGGCCGCCATGGAGGCGCATTCAGAGCAGATGCAGGAACAGGTTCGCAAGGAACGTCTGCGAGCCATGACCGACCTGCTCACAGAGCTGCCGAACCGGGAAGCCTGGCAGGAGCGGCTGTCTTTCGAATGCAACCGCTGGCAGCGTTACCGTCATCCACTGACCATCGGCGTTCTCGATATCGACCTTTTTAAGCGAATCAATGACTCATACGGCCACAAGGCCGGGGACAGGGTGCTTCAGCTGGTTGCCAGGGAATTCAGGGAGCGGCTGCGCACCACCGATTTCGTGGCTCGCTTCGGGGGCGAGGAGTTTGTGGTGCTGTTCCCGGAAACCGGGCCCGCCGATGCCCGTACCGTCGTCGACAAGGTGCGGGAGCACGTCGGCAAGCTGCCATTTCATTTCCGGGGCGAGCCGGTAACCATTACCTTTTCTGCTGGCTTGGCGGGTTTTGTTTCGGGGGACACTGAAGAGTCGGTATTTGATCGGGCCGACCGCGCCCTTTACCAGGCCAAGGACGGGGGTCGCGATCGGGTTGTTATCAGTGAGGGCGCCGAGTCCTAGTGGCGCATCCGGGCATCCAGTTCATCGATAATCTCCGCCCAGTCACTGTCTTCCTCCAATCCTTCTTCCAGGAAATGGGACTGGCTCTCTGACCAGAAAGGGGCATCCTGGATAGCGACCTCGCTTGGCAGGGGGGAGTACCTGGCGACAAAATCCTCGATGCTCCTGGTGTCGGAGGCAAGGCCAAGCTGCTCAAATAAAGTGCTGAGGTTGTGTTTGCTGGTGTCCATGTCCATTCATCTCCTGTTGGCGGCTTGCCTGAATGAAATCGCCGGCGATTGCAGGTATTGTTCCCTGAAATGTAGCGGAACCCTTGAGGATTTCCAGTGAAGGTTAACCTTCCCCTCCTACTATGCTGCCTGCTGGCACTGTTTCAATCCCCGGTATGGGCGGACCCGCCGCAAACGTCGCCGGCGCCGGTACTCGGTATAAAGGAGCTGACCTGGCTGGCGGAGCAGGAACGCTTCCGGATAGGTCTGCGTAGTGCTCAGGTTCCGCTGGCTTTTGATACCGGCGAAGGTGCTCTGGCCGGAATCTACATCGATTATCTGGCCCGGTTATCGGAAAAGCTGGATGTGGCCATCGAACCCGTGATCCTTCGGTCGGAGAAAGACCGTGGCCCGGTTCAGCGCGAGTCTGAGACCGATGCCATTCTGACCACCCGGATGCCGGGCATGCCGGTGGTGCCGGGGAAACGGTTCACCGATCCGCTGATGTCCCTGACCTACGGCCTGTTTGTCAGTGCCGGCGATGCCGCCATTCGAACCCTGGCGGATCTGGAGGGCAGCCGGATTGCTGTCATCGACGGTGACCCGAATCAATACCCCATGCTCGACCCGGTGGAGGCGTTCACACCGGTTCCGGTCGCCAGTGTCAGCGAAGCCGTGGGGCAGGTTCTCTCTGGCAAGGCCGATGCATTTCTGGCACCGGTGCCTGTGGTTTCGGATTACCTGCAGTCGGCCATGGTGAACGGCATCGGCTTGTCGGATCTGCTCGATGACAATCCGGTGGATGTGGTGTTGCAGGTGGACGCCGGCAATGATCGTCTTTTTCAGGTACTGAACAAGGCCGTTTCGGCGATCAGCCACAACGAACATCGGGTGATCCGCCAGTCCTGGCTGCAATCGGGGCAGCCTGTGCTGGAGCGAACCGGGACCGAGCTATCTGCTTCCGACCATGACTGGCTGAAACGGCATCCTGATCTCAAGGTGGCCTTTCGCTCGGATTGGCCGCCGTTTGAATATTCCCAGGACGGCCGGCCCACTGGCCTGGTTCCGGATCTGCTGACCCGCCTCGAAGAGCAACTGAACATCCGGTTCACCCGTAAGTTGGCCGGGAGCCGGATGGACGCCGAAGACCAGCTCCGGTCCGGCGAGGTCGACATACTTCCCGGATTATCCCGGACGCCGCGTACCGAAGACGACTTTCTGTTTACCCGGGCCTACCTGACCGTACCTATAGCCCTTGCCATCCGGGATGACGGGCGCTTTATCGGCGATCTCCGGGAGCTTCGCAGTGAACGGGTGGGGGTGGTGAACCGGCACGCGGCCCACGACTACCTGCTGATTAACCACCCGAATCTGGACCTTTACCCCGTGGCCACCGTGGAGGAAGGGCTTCTGGCGCTCTCCAATGGGGATCTGGACGTTATGGTTACCCACATCCCGGCGGTCAGCTACACCGTGGCCCGGCTGGGCTTGTCGAACCTCCGGATCACCAGTATCACCCCTTACCAGTACGACCTCAGGCTGGCGGTCCGGAAGGACAGTCCGGAACTGCAGCGGGTGCTGAACAAGGCCCTGGGCAGCCTCGAGGCAAGCGAGACCGAGTCCATCTACAATCGCTGGATTCACCTCGATATTGAACAGGAAGCCGATTACACCGTGGTGCGCCGGGTGGTGCTCATTGCCATTGTCGTCGTTCTGATTTTCCTGTACTGGAACCGGAAACTGTCCCGGGAAGTGGATGAACGGATCCGTTCTGAAAATGCCCTTCGCCGCAGTGAGGACGAGTTGCGGGCGGCCAAGCTTGAAGCCGAGCGTCTCGCCCGGGAGGCAGAGGCCGCCAGCCTCGCGAAAAGCGAGTTCCTGGCAAACATGTCCCACGAAATACGGACACCGATGAACGCCGTGATCGGCTACAGTGATCTGCTCAGCAACACCGTGACCGATCCCCAGCAGCGAAACTATCTGGACGCCATCCGGGCTGGTAGCCGCAGCCTGCTAATGCTGATTAACGACATTCTGGATCTGTCCCGCATTGAAGCGGGGAAAATGCGGCTGGACTATTCCGCCGTGTCGGTGCGGCGACTGCTCGATGATGTCCGCCACATTTTCGATCTCCGGGCCCGGGAACAGGGCATCACCCTGGAGGTGAGTGTTGATTCCAAGATGCCGGCGGCCATGATGCTGGATGAAACCCGCCTGAGGCAGGTTCTGTTCAACCTGGTAGGCAATGCCATCAAATTCACCCATGAGGGTGGCGTTACTGTCCGCGCTACAGCGAAGCCCCTGAGGGTCCGGGGAGAGGGCGGCAGCCCGGGCTCCGAGACACCGGAACGCCAGTTTTACAAGCTGGTGGTGACCGTCAGGGATACCGGTATCGGTATCCCTCAGGATCAGATTGACCGGATTTTTGATGCCTTTGAGCAGCAGGAGGGCCAGAACACCCGGCGCTATGGGGGGACCGGCCTCGGCCTTGCCATCAGCCGAAAGCTGGCGCGGATGATGGGCGGAGAACTGGAAGTTGAGAGTGAATCAGGCGCCGGCTCAGTGTTCACCGTGACCTTGCCGCGGGTTGAAGCGACCGTGGAAAAGGCGGAAGACGAAGGTGCCCCGAAAGAATCCGAGCGGCTGCTGGCCCAGACCCTCAGCATGCAGGAACGGGGCTGGCTGAGAGAACAGCTCGCGGCAGATTTTGGTGACGAGTGGAAAACGGTCAGGGAAAGCGGCGATCCGGAGCAGATGAAACATTTTGCCCGGCGGGTGCTTGCCTGGGGCCAGCGATTCCGGTCCCGTTCGGTGGCTGGTTACGGGGAAAAACTGCTTGCCGATGTGGAGGCGTTCAACCTCGACGCCGTCAACAGCGCGCTCGAGGCGTTTCCGAAACTGCTGGGCCGCGATGACTGACCAACCCGGCAGCGGTGCTACAGGCAGTCAAACTGGGAGCGGCGGTCGAAGGCGACTGATACCATGTCGTAACCGGAATCCGACAGCTGCCGGATCAGCTCGCGGTCTTTTAGCAGCGTCATGCAGACTTTGTGAACACTGGCCTGAAGCTGTTCTGAGGCCAGCTGACTGGAGGCCAGGCGAAAATCTACAATCAGGTATTTTCGCTCTACCGGGGCGCTGGCCGGGATATCCTCCCGCTCGACGCTTTCATAACCGATGTAGGTTGCCTGTGCCTGCGGGAAAACCTGGCTCATCAGTACGTCCAGGTTTTCACCATGGGCAAGCGGTGCCGACAACAAAAGCGTTACGGCGGTGATGCGAAGTGATTGTGTGATCGTCATTGGAGACCACTCCCTGGTGATGTTCCGGTCAATATGTAACCAATTGTAAAATTTGGTTACCGTTGATTATTACAGAGTCTGTCGCAATTTGCGTGATATGTGACATCGATTTTTCAATTGTTTGCAGTCTGGACACAGAGGCAGCATGTTTCGCGGACTCCCGGAGCGCCACGCGATCAACTATGATGTGAGAAAGACGGACGCCAAGAGGAAGACGCATGTTTCAGCTTGTCTTTAAAGGGGAATGCGTTCCCGGAACGGATCTGGAAGCTGCGCGCAACAATGCCCGCACCTTGTTCAAGGCTTCGCTCGAGCAGGTCGACCGTATGTTCAGCGGCCAGCCGGTGGTTATTCGCAACAAGCTTGAGGAGGTGCAGGCCGAAAAGTACCGTGCTGTGCTGAAAAAACACGGCATGGTCGCTTATGTACAGCCCATGGCCGATGCCCGGCCCGCCGCCAGCCCTCCGCATCCGCCTCAGCCGAAGCCGGAGGCGCCGGCAGGGCAGGCGAGTCAGCAACCTGCTGCGCCGGCAACTCCCGCCGCTGTCGCAGAGAAGAAGGGCACGGTTCCTCAAACCGAGCCTGGCGATCGTCTGCCGGTGGCGGGTGAAAAGGTAGACGACATTCTCTCTGGCTCCGGCCTGAGCCTGGCCCCGGTTGGAGAAACGCTGGCAGAGCGATCGGAGGTAGAACCACCGATGTTCCAGCATCTGGACGAATGGAGCCTGGCGCCGGCCGGCAGTGATCTTGGCGTTGAGCGCAACCTTCCTCCGCCGGTGGTGCCGGATGTGTCCCATTTGTCGCTGGCGGACGACAATTCCTCTGACAGAAAATGATGCGGCTGTGAGTTTGCGGAACTTCTGGGCGCTGCGAGTCCCATGGCTGCTGACCTCGGTCCTGCTGTTTTTCGCACCCCTTTTCGCACCCCTTTTCGCACCCCCGGCCCTGGCCGAAGAACGACCCCGTATAGGTCTGGTTCTCAGCGGCGGTGGCGCCAAAGGCATGGCCCATGTTGGCGTTCTGCGGGTTCTGGAAGAAATGCGGATTCCGGTGGATCTGGTGGTTGGCACCAGTGCCGGTTCTGCCGTTGGCGCCCTCTACGCCAGCGGGATGCCGGTTACCGAGATTGAACGTCGTTTTATTCGGATGGACTGGCTCTCAAGCTTTCTGGATGACCCTGGCCGGGCCTATAAGCCGGTGCGCCGAAAGCGGGATGACTGGCGGTTTCCGGTGGTTCCGGGCATCGGGGTCCGCGCCGATGGATTGCATGTTGGTGGTGGGCTTATTGCCGGCCAGAACCTGGGCTTCATCCTCAACGAGCTGACCAGAAACGCCGCCCTGGTTGAAGACTTCGACCGCCTTCCGATTCCCTTCCGCGCCGTTGCCACGGATCTTGAGAGCGGTGAGCAGGTGATCATCGACAATGGCAACCTGTCCGAAGCTATTCGTGCCAGCATGAGCATTCCCGGTGTCTACGCGCCGGTGGAATGGCAGGGCCGGCTGTTGGTGGATGGTGGCGTGGCCAATAACCTGCCGATCAGTGTCGCCCGGGATCTGGGCGCCGACATTGTTATTGCGGTTGATATTACCGACAACCTGATGGAAACGGATGAATTGCGGGAGGCCTTCTCCGTTGTTGGCCAGCTCACCACCATCATGACCCGACGAAATACCGATCAGCAACTGGAGTTACTAAAGGGTAGGGATGTTTTGATACGTCCCGACCTGGAAGGCTACACCTCCGCTGATTTCTACGATGCGCCCATCCTGTTTGAACTCGGTGCCAGCACCGCCCGGGAGCACGGTGTGGAGCTTCGTCCGCTCTCGGTGTCGCAGGCAGACTGGAACACCTGGCGAGCAAGGATTGGCGCACGGGCATCGGAGTCTGAACCCGTTGCCCGGATCGAGATCGAGGACAGCCGACGGCTGGCCAGCGACTTTCTGAAAGAGCGAATCCGGCAAAAGCCCGGGGAGCCATTGGATACCGGACAGCTCGAAGTGGATCTCAAGCGCATCTATGGCCTGGGCTACTACGAGATCGTGTCCTATTCCACGTCCCGGTCCCCGGAAGGTACGATCCTGACCATACGGGTTCAGGAAAAGAGTTGGGGACCGAATTACCTGTCGTTTGGTCTCAACTACGAAGACAATTTCGACGGCGAAACCCACTTCAATATTGCGTCCTTGCTTCGTATGACCGAGCTTAACGCGCTGGGTGCCGAGTGGCAGACCGGCGTCCAGCTGGGTACCGAACCCTGGGTCCGCAGCCAGTGGTATCAGCCGCTGGACTACGGCTATAAGCGATTCCTGGTATTGGGCGGTGAGTATTCCCGGGACACCCTCAGCCTGTTTGATTCCACTGGCACGCGCATTGCTGAACTGAATGTGACTTTCCGCAAAGCAGACCTTGCTCTTGGTATGGAGGTCGGAGGCAGCGCCGAAGTCCGTCTGACGTATTCGCGGGGCTATGCCACGGTGGATGAACAGATCGGCCAGCCGGTGGCGCCGGAGGATTCCGTGCATCAGGGTGGCCTTGCCCTGCAGCTGGTTCATGACTCGCTGGACGACACGTTTTTCCCGCGCAAAGGAGGCTTCGTAGGACTTCGGGGGCGCTTTGAGCGCGAGGGCCTGGGTTCCGACCGCCGGTTTGATTCGGTGACCGGCATGGCGCTGGGGACGGGGAGCTGGAAGACACTGACCCTGACGGGGTTGGTCTACGCCCATGCGGTGACCCGAGGCACGCCGGGGATTGAAAACGCGGTCCGTCTTGGCGGGTTCCGGCGGTTGTCGGCCTATGCGCCGGGTGAAATTACCGGTGACAATGCCCTGATGGCCTCTGTCTATGCCAGCCAGACCTTCGGTGGGCCGCTTTTGCCCTGGTTTGTTGGTATGGGTTTTGAGGCGGGGAACGCGTGGCCGTCGCTGGATTCGGCGAGCTGGGACAGCTCGGTGAAATCCTCAAGTGTGTTTGCCGGCCTGGATACCTTCCTGGGCCCGGTGCAACTGGCGGCGGCCTATAACAACGAGGATAACTGGACCGCCTACCTGAATATCGGCTTCTCGTTCACCCAGCTCTTCTACTGAGAACCGTTACCCGAGTTTGCCGCTGGTATTGTCAATCGCGTCCAGAACCTGATGGCATTGCTGCAGGGCATAGCGGTGCAGAATGTCCGCCAGGCGCTCTTCATCCCGGTCCTTGATGGCGCTGATGGATTCCTGCATGTGGGCGAGGTTGTCTTCCAGCACCTGGTTGCCACCCCGCTGGAAAGCGACGAAGGCGCAGCGCTTCGCCGACGGCCAGAGGTCGTCAATGGCGGAGACAATAAAATAGTTATCGGCGTAAGCCAGCGATGCCTTGGTGTATTCGATGCCCAGCTCCAGAAAGGCCATCAGATCGTTCTTTTCGAAGCAGGCTTTCATCTGATCGTACAGCGATTCTAGCCGGGCCATATCATCCGCTTGCCAGTTGCGGACCAGCTTGCGGCCGGTGTGGGTGAGGTAAAGTTCCAGAGTCTCATAGAGGCTGCGAACGAAGTAGTCGTCCAGCGGCGTGACAAACGCGCCCTTGCGGGGAACATTGCGGACCAGGTGCCGCTTCTCCAGCAACAAGAGCCCCTCTCGTATCGAGCCATGGCTGACGTCCATCTCTTTGGCCATGGCGCCCTCGTAGATCCGTTCTCCGGACCGGAGCTGACCAAAGGCAATGAGATTTTCTATGTGGCGGGCGACCTGCTCGGTCAATGTTTCTCTGGGTTTGAACACGTTCATGATGATCTGTCGCTACTGCATGCTGGCTGATTCGTGCTGGCATAGTCGCACATTCGTGCATGCCGGAGCCAGTAGCCGCAGAAGGTCAGAGCAGGGGCGCCAGCAGCCGGACCGCCCGACAGCCCAGGCGGAACAGGAGGGAGCGATCCTGGTAGTCGCCTTCGGTCATCAGGCGTGAGCTGTCCAGATCCTCCTCCAGCATGGACTCGACGCTTCGGACAAAATGGCATGCTGTGGTAATGGCGGTAATTTCGAAGTTGAGGCGCATGGAACGGTTGTCCATGTTAGCGGTTCCGACCGCCGCGTAGCGGTTATCCACCAGAATCACTTTCTGGTGCATGAAGCCCGGCTGGTACCGGTAGATGCCTATGCCGGTCTTGCAGGCCTGGACCAGGTAGGAGTAGGCCGCTAACCCGATCAGGCGGCTGTCGGATTTTTCCGGAATAAGGATTCGTACATCCACGCCCCGCAGTGCCGCCAGCTGAAGGGCGTTCATTATCTGGAAATCCGGGACAAAATAGGGCGAGGCAATCCAGAGCCGGGTGCGGGCATTATTGATGCAGTTGAGGAAAAACAGAGTGCAGGTTTCCCAGGTATCCGCAGGCCCGGTTGGCAGCATCAGCACCTCGTCGTCGCCGGCCTGGTTCTCCACCGGGGTCCAGTCCAGATCAGGAAAATCGCTACTGGCCCAGTTCCAGTCTTCCAGCCAGGCCAGTTGAAGGCCGGTAACCGCCGGACCCTCGATGCGGCAGTGGGTGTCGCGCCAGGGTTCCTGATCCATGACAGTGCCCAGATACTCATCCCCGAGGTTAATGCCGCCGACAAAGCCGATCCTGCCGTCACACACCAGCAGCTTCCGGTGGTTCCGGAAATTGATCTGGAAACGCCGCCTGCGAATATTGCCGTTGCCGAACGAGGCCACCCGGGCGCCCGCTGTGGCGAGCTGGTTCAGATAGGTGCGCGGCAGCCAGACGCTGCCGATATCGTCGTACAGGAACCAGACTTCCACACCCTGGGCCAGTTTGCGCTCAAGGATGGACTTGATCCGTCGCCCGACCCGGTCCGAGCGGACAATATAGAACTCAAGGAGGATATAGCGCGTGGCGTCCTCCATGGCTTCAAACAGAGCCTCGAAGGTGGCTTCTCCGTCCCGTAACAGTGTGCACCGGTTGCCGTTGGTAAACGGCTGGCGACCCAGCCTGCACAATACCTGAAGCTCTTCGGTGGACCGGTCACTGGTGGGTGTCGGGATGGACGTGGTCTGTTGTTCAAACCGGTTGAGCAGATCAGTCAGGGATTCGTCGCCCAGCCGGCGGGCCTTGACGTAGCCGCCGAACCGGTATCGCCCGAACAGCACGAACATGGGTACGGCGACATAGGGCAGGCCGAGAAGCCCAATGATCCAGGCGATGGCGCCCTGGGTGGTGCGATAGGTCAGAAGTATGCGGTAGATGCACACCAGTGCGCCAAGATAGATGGCGCCTAACGCGATGGCAACCAGCGGCAACTCTCCCATCATCGTTCTCCACTAGCGTCAGCCGGCGCCTGGTCGGCTGTTCCTGGCGGTGCGAGATGCCTGGCGCGGTACTCCGCCGGGGACGTGCCGGTCCAGCGTTTGAATGCCCGACTGAAAGCACTGAGTTCGGAGAATCCGAGTAAAAAGGCAATTTCGCCGAGGGCGTAGTGGTCGGCGGCAACATAGCGCAGGGCCTTGTCCTGGCGAACCTGCTCCACCAGACCATGGAAACTGAGTCCTTCCTTTTTCAGTTTACGGTACAGGGTCTGGCGGCTCATGTGGCACTGCCGGGCCAGGGTATCGGCGTCGATTTTTTCGGTTGCCATCTGCCTTGAAATCAAACGGCGAATCCTGCGGCCGAATGAGCGGCGGGTCTGCAGCCTGGCCAGGAGTGAGTTGACCTGTTTCAGCACGGCCGAATAGACATAAGGATTTCGGCGCGGAATCGGGTGCCCCAGATGTCGGCTGCTGAAGGCCAGCCGGGTTATGCCACAGTCAAACCGGACCGGGCCGCCCAGAAGCTTCTCGTACTCATCGGCGTAAGCGGGGGCAAGGTGGGCGATTTCCGCCCAGTCGGCACGAATGCCCGGATGGATGAAGTGCCGGGTCCGGGTGATGGCGGCGGCCAGTGTCCGGTCCATATCCTGCCGGCAATAATGCTCGGCCATGTCCGGTTGCCAGCACAGGATGGCCTGGTCTCCGGCCTGCTCAAAGCTCAGCAATACCGACTCATTGATCAGCCGGTGCAGGCGCACGTATTGGGTAACCGCTTCTCCCAGGGTGTCGCAATTGAAAAACACATGCCCCACCAGCCCCATCCGTTCCGGATCCACCATCTGGCCGGCATGTAGCCCGACGCCCGGGTCGCCTGTTACCTGTTCGGCATGTTCCCACAGGCGGTAATGAGCATCGGCCGGTACCCGCCGGTCCGGATCCCTGAGTTCCGACATGGCCAGACCGGTGAGCTGCTCAACACGGGACGGGTTCAGCACGCCCTGGCGCTCAAGGTAGTGCACCAGTGCGAGGGTGCTGGACGCCGCAACCAGCGGTGCGCTAGCGGTGTCTGGCTGAGCTGATGTCACATTGTCCGGCCTGATAGTTAACAACCCGTCATGATTGCTGATACAAAATGTCAAGTGTCTGCAACCGCCTGTCAACGGTTACTCCTGTGCTTAACGATAGCATTAACCTGACAGGTTGAAGCAATGGAAAGACAATCAGGAGGTGTATTATGGAACAGCAGATCTTCGTACCCCATACCGAGGTTGAGCGCAAAAACGTGATTGAGCTCGCCGAGTACCTGAACAGCATCTTTTACTGCTGATCTTTCAGGCGTATTGTCTATGACCTTGATGTCGGGCTTTGCCCGGCTTTTTTTCGACTTCAGAAAATGACCGCCAATACCGGCACTTGCTCGCGAGACTGGCAGTGGTAATGTATTCGTTTTGAGAATGCAGACCTATCCGGAGACTGACTGCCCATGAGTGTTGCGCTGAATCACCGCATTACCGGCGAAGGCCCGCCCCTGATCCTGTTACACGGCTTGTTCGGATCCCTGGAAAACCTTGGTGGTATCGCCCGGCGCCTTGAGGATCAGTGGCAGGTCCACGCACTGGACGAGCGCAATCATGGTGGCTCTCCTCACACTGAAGCCATGGATTATCCGACGATGGCTGAGGACGTGATTGCCTATATGGACGCTCAGGGGATCGCAAAGGCCAGCCTTCTGGGCCACTCCATGGGCGGCAAGGTAGCGATGCAGGTTGCCCTTCAGGCGCCGGAACGGGTGGATAAACTGATCGTGGCCGATATTGCGCCAATCAGCTACAAGCCCCACCACGACGCCATCCTGGAGGGCCTGAATGGCATCGACCTGAACGGTGTGCGATCCCGTCAGGACGCAGACAAGCTGATGGCCGGGTTTGTTGACATCCCGGGCGTCCGGCAATTCCTGTTGAAAAACCTTGAGCGTATCCCCCGGGAACAGCAGGAAGAGGGGGGGGCGATGTTTCGCTGGCGCCTGAACCTTCCGGTCATTGACGCCTGCTACGAGAACCTCGCCAGGGCACCGGAGGGCGAGGGGCCGTTCACCGGGCCGGTGCTGTTTCTCAAGGGGGCGGATTCCGCCTACATCCAGGAAAAGCACCGGGACGATATCCAACGCCTGTTCCCCCAGGCTCAGTTGCGGATTATTCAGGACACCGGTCACTGGCTGCACGCCGAAAAAGCCGATACCTTCGCGGCGTTGTGCGTCCGTTTCCTCAGCGCCGATAGCTGAGCGGCTTCGAAGACCGGCATTTTCATGCTCACCGGCCTGTCTGCTAAGGTTAGGCAATCGCTGATATACGGAATGTACATAACAACAGGCGGGCAGAGTGTATGAAATGGCTGATGGTGGGGTTGCTGGTTGTTTTCCTGCTGCTTGGCAGTTTCCTGCTGACGCCCTCACCCGTTGACAGCAAGGCCTGGGACCCTCCCGCTCCGCCGCCCCTGACCGGGCTGTTGGCACCGAACGAGCGTTTGCGGCTTGCCGATCTGTTGGCCCGGGGCCAGGTTTACGGCCCGGAAGACACCACCATTGGCCCGGATGGCGTGCTTTACACAGGAACCCAGGATGGGTATATCGTGCGGGTGTTCCCGGATGGCCGGGTGGAAAACTGGCTGTCCACCGGTGGCCGGCCTCTGGGCATGGTGTTTGACCACCAGGGCAATCTGATCGTGGCGGATGCCTGGAAAGGCCTGCTATCCATTAGCCCCGATGGTGAGATTACGGTGCTGGCCCGGGAAGCGGAAGGCACACCGTTCCGGTTCACGGACGATGTCGATATTGCCGATGACGGACGTATCTACTTCACCGATGCCAGTTCCCGCTTTGAACAGCCGGACTACCGGCTGGATCTGCTTGAAATGCGGCCCCACGGCCGTCTGCTTCGTTACTCCCGGAAGACCGGCAAGGCCGAGGTTCTGCTAGGTAACCTGCACTTTGCCAATGGTGTCGCGGTATCTCCCGACGGCGATTCCGTGCTGGTTAATGAAACCTGGAAATACCGGATCCTGCGTTACTGGATCCGCGGCCCCAGGGCGGGACAGGCGGAAGTGTTTGCCGACAATCTGCCGGGCTTCCCCGACAATCTGGCGGTGGATGATGAGGGCCGCTACTGGGTCGCGTTTCCGACCCTGCGCAATCCCCAGGTGGACACCATGCATCGGCACCCCTGGCTCAAGGATCTGGTGGCCAAGCTGCCGGACAGTCTGAAGCCGGCGCCCCAGGAGTATGGTCTGGTGATAGCCTTTGACCGAAAAGGGCAGGTCATTACCAGCCTCCACGACACCCGGGGCACGCATCTTCAGGAGATCACATCAGTGAACCCCCAGGATGATTACCTGTACCTCGGGTCACTTCACAACGATCGCATTGGCCGGCTGGCGTTTCAGGCCATTCCGGGCCTCGGAGATAACCAATAATGCCTTACCAAGACATTGCCTGGAACCTGCCGGATCCGTTCACCATCGAGATCACCGTGCGGGGCACCAAAAGAGTTTGCCGGGATTCTCAGACCTGCTGTTGTTGCAGGCGGCAAGGGGCTGTAGGTTTCCTGAGCCCTTTTGTGCTTAACTTCTGCTAGTCTGAAGCAAAGCCAACCCCGTTTAACCTGTTGTCCGGAGATCCTCATGGAAACGACTGCTGATCAGAATACTGAATCCAAGATGCGCCATGTGGTCTACGATCGCTTTGGTGCACGCGATGTGCTGCAGGTGGCTCAATCCGACGTGCCGGCGCCTGCGGCGGGGCAGGTGCTGGTCAGGGTGCATGGTGCGGGGCTTAATCCCATCGATTGGAAAACCCGTAAGGGCCTGGGCTTTGCCGCCCGGCAGATCGAAAACTCCCTGCCCTGGACGCCGGGGTACGATGTCGCCGGCGAGGTAGTGGCTGTTGGCGATGCTGTCACTACGCTGGCCCCGGGCGACCGGGTGATGGGTATGGTCGGCTTTCCCGCCGGAGGTGGCGGCTACTCGGAATACGCGTTGGCGGCGGCGGATGAACTGGCTATCGTACCGGAGGAGCTGGATCTGGTGTCTGCCGGCGCTTTGCCACTGGCGGCGCTGACTGCCTGGCAGGCCCTGTTTGAGGTCGCCAAGCTGGACTCGGGCCAGAAAATCCTGATCCACGCGGGCGCCGGTGGTGTTGGGCATTTTGCGGTGCAGTTTGCGCTGGAACGGGGGGCTCATGTGATTGCCACGGCCTCTGCCGGCAACCGGGACTTTCTGGCGGAACTTGGGGTCCATGAAGTGATCGATTACCGCACCACGGATATTGCTGAGGAATGCTATGGCCTGGATGTGGTACTGGATCTGGTTGGTGGCGACACCGGCAAGCGTTCACTGCACACCCTCGGCGAACATGGTGTTCTGGTGACAATTCCGACTGTCACCGCCGATGAGATCATCAGCGCAGCTGAAGAGCTGGGCTTACGTGCCCACGGCATGACCGTCCGCCCGGATGTTTTTCACCTGGACGAGATTGCCGAACTGATCGAAGATGGCGACGTGAAGGTGCACATTGACAAGGCTTTCCCGCTGGAAGAGGTCGCGCAGGCCCACGAGCTTCTGGAAGGTGGGCACGTGCGTGGTAAGTTGGTGCTGGACTGCCGCTGAGGCGCTTCCTCAGCCGTCCGTTGAAGGCTCTTTACTGGCTGAAGGCTCTTTACTGGCGGAAGGCTCCTTGCCGGTTTCTTCCCCGCCATCTTTCTCCTTGCGTTCTTTTCTTGGCTGCGGGGGCACCAGGCTGATCAGGATCCAGTCGTCATCCGGTTTCAGGTCTTCCATACTGCAAACCGGGGCGACGTGTTCCTTGCTGTCGAAGGTGAACAGTACCAGGGCCTGGTTCTGGTACTTCTTCAGGAAATCCTCGTAGCCGAACGATTCGCTCAGCTGGGTGGTCTTTATGGTGTAGCCCTGGCTCACCAGGCTGGCCAGTTTAGCGTAGCTGACGCCGTCAAAGAGTCCCCGTGTCATCTGGATCTTTTCGGCGGTCTGGTGCCGGGCCTTCTGGTCCTGATCACCCTCGGCAAGGCTGTATACACATTTGTTTCCAAACCAGTCAAGGAAGTGGTAGATGGCCAGGGAGTTCATGTGCTTGTAGGGGGAAATCACCAGAAGCTTGCCAATTCCAGTCAGGTCCAGGTGTGTGGAGGCGTGTTCTGAAACCGGGTTGCCGAAGTAAGCCTGAAGGTTTTCCATGCGTGCCTGGCGAACGTTTTCCCAGTTGGTGTCTGCCAGGGTCACCGGTACCTCATATTTTTTCAGAGCCTTTGCTATCATCCGGGCCACCGGATTGGCTCCGAGAATCAGGAAGCCGTATTCTGCCGGCTCAGCGACCTTCAGCAGTCGAGCCACCGGCCTTGCTGTCATGCTTTGCAGGGTGACAGTGGCAATAATCAGTATGAATATCAGCGGCACCAGAGCGCCGGCGCTCTCATAGCCGAGCTTCTGAAGCTGGAAGGCAAACAGGGCAGAAACCGCCGCAGCAACAATGCCCCGGGGGGCAATCCAGCTGAGGAAAAGCTTCTCCCGCCAGTTCAGGTTGGTGCCGATGGCCGAAAGGAAGATGCTCAGGGGGCGGGCGACCAGCATCAGTAGCGCCAGCACTACCACCAGGCCCCAGCCGAGCTCGGCGATGGCGGAAAACTCCACCCGTGCCGCCAGAATGATGAACAATGCCGAGATCAGCAGAACACTGAGGGATTCCTTGAATTCGAGGATACTGTCAATTGGCACCTGCTTCATATTGGCCATCCAGATGCCCATTACGGTCACCGTCAGCAGACCGGACTCGTGGGCCAGTTCGTTGGAAATGGCATACACGCCGAGCATGAAGGTCAGGGTGCCGGCATTATGAAGGTATTGGGGGATCCAGTGCTTGCGCAGTACCATGCCATTGAGGTGGCCGGCTACGGCGCCAATCAGGAAGCCCACCGCCAGGGTCTTGCCGAAAATGTACAGGGAGTGCCCGAACACATTGCCCTGGCCCCAGGAAACAATACCCTCGAACACCAGAACCGCGAGCAGGGCGCCGACGGGGTCAATAATGATGCCTTCCCAGCGCAGGATGTTGGCCAGCTTTGAATCCGGCCGCACGGATCGTAGTAAGGGGGCGATCACGGTGGGACCGGTGACAATTGAAATGGCGCCAAAAAGCAGCGCTACGGCCCAGGAAACATCGAGTACCCAGCGTGCTGCCAGCGTGCCGATGATGCAAGTGACAATGGAGCCCACCGGAATCAGGTTGCGGACCATCTTGCCGTGGCCGCGTATTTCCGCAAAGCGCAGGGTCAGGCTGCCTTCAAACAGAATAATGGCGACGGCCAGTGAAATAACCGGAAACAGCAGATCGCCGAACACGGCCTCGGGTACCAGGAACCCCAGTACCGGCCCCGCAGCGATGCCGCCCGCCAGAAGGAAAACAATGGCCGGCATGCGGACACGCCACGCGAGCCACTGGCAGAACAGTGAGAGAACGCCAATGCTGGCAAGAAGCAGGACAGTGCTGACAGGCATACTGGTTTCAGGTCCGTTGAGTTATTGGTTGGCGCGTCGAGCAATGCGGTTCAGCAGCCGGGACGCTGCAAAGAATCCGAAGCTGGCAGTCACCGGGCTGGCGGCGCCAAAACCGGAGGCGCAGTCGAGCCGGACCGGGCCATCAGTGGCGGGCTTATGCAGGCAGACTTCCCCGTCTCCGGCAGGATACGTCAGCTGCTCGAGGGAGTATACGGCCTCAATGCCAAAGCGCCGTTTCGGGTTACGGGAAAAGCCGTATTCCCGGCGCAGCAGGTTGCGCACCTTGGCCAACAACGGATCCTGAGTGGTTTTGCTCAGATCGGCTACCTGAATCTGCGTCGGGTCGATCTGTCCGCCGGCACCGCCGGCGCAGATCAGCGGGATTTTCCGGCGCTGGCAGTGGGCAATCAGGGCCGCCTTGGCCTTGACGCTGTCGATGGCATCGACCACGCCGGTCATGTCGGCCATGATCAGCTCACCGACGTTTTTGGTGGTCAGGAAACCGAAGTGCACACGGATGTCTGCTTGAGGATTGATCGCCCGCAGCCGATCAGCCATGGCATCGGTTTTGGTGCGCCCGTACTGGCCCTCCAGGGCATGGAGCTGGCGGTTGGTGTTGGAGACACAGACATCGTCCATGTCGATCAGGGTAATGGTGCCAATGCCACTGCGGGCCAGGGCCTCGGCGGCCCAGGAGCCGACGCCGCCGAGTCCGATCACGGCAATGTGGGCGTGGCGAAAGGCCTCCAGGGCGCGGCGCCCGTGCAATCGTTCAATGCCGCCAAAGCGGAAAGCGTAATCGTCGGCGTTCATGGTGTCCCCGTGCTGGTCCTGCTGGAAGCCGGACGGAATCAAAGAACGCAATTGTAACCCAGTGGTGGCGCAGACAAAAAAGCGACCATAAAAAAGCCACGCGAAGCGTGGCTTGCAATAACTACCCGGTCCGACCGGGAGCCGGGCAGGACTGGTTCAGCGGATAAACGGATTGAGCATCCGGGTAAAAGTGCCCGTAAGCTTGACTGGCGCGCTCAGCACAGACAAGGTAATGCAGTCTTCACAGCCAACCGCGACTGGCTTGTGCTCATCCTGATCGGTCAGTACCACGAAGTCCCACTGGTTGAACACCCCTTTCTGATCGGCAAAGGCGCCTTGCAGAACGATGGTCGTTTCCTCACCCCGGTGGGTGTGGGCCGGAGCCTTGCCGCCAGCCGCCAGCTTCTGCAGCACCACCTGGTCTTTCTGGCCAGGGAACCGATCGGTAATATCCAGCACGCTGACATCGCCCAGTTGCCGCTTCCAGGGCAGGCTGTTGAGGTCTTCGCCAAACAGCTTCTGAAGGGCGCCGATCCTTGGGGCCGGTGGCATTGCCGGTTGGTCAGCGGGTGCGCTGTCGATCCTGGCAAGTAGGCTGTCGAACATGCTTTCCGAGACGCTCACCTTCGGCTGTTGCTCCATCATCACAGCGCCAAGACTGTCCAGGGTGTCCACATGGCTGCGGCAATGCGAGCACTTATCCAGGTGGAGTCGGATGCAAAGGGCATGGGGCTCGCTCAGGTTGCCTGCGCTGTACTCCATCAGGCTCAGGCTGTCGGGATGATGCCGTGTCATACGTTCTGATCCTGCAAAATCACTTTCAGTTTGTTCAGTGCCAGGCGCACCCGGCTTTTCACGGTGCCAAGGGGAATGTTCAACTCATCGGCCACCATCTGGTGAGACTTGTTTTCCATGTAAACCTTGGCAATCACCGTAGTCTGTTCTTCCGGAAGATGACTCAGGGATTCGCGAATCCGCCGCTCCGACATCAAACGGTGCAGCGAGGTGACTGGCTCATTCTCGTTTTCGCCAGGGATTTGCCAGAGATCTTCGGTTTCAACCGGCATCTCGGCACTGGTGCGTTGCATCTTTCTCAACATATCAATGCGCTGGTTCCGGGCAATAGTGAAGATCCATGTGGACGCAGCCGCTTTGCGCCAGTCATAGAGGCAAGAGCGCCTCCAGATAGACACAAACACTTCCTGAACCAGTTCTTCCGCGTGGCTTGCCAGACCATTGGCCATGGCGTAGTACTTGATCTGCGGACCGAAATGCTGGAAGAGCGCATGATAGGCCTCACGATCCTGGTCCTTGCCCACTTTCTGCAGCATCTGGCTCCAGGGGTCTTTACGCCCCTCGGAACTGGTTGGCTTCTGATCCAGTGTAGTCACCGGACGCTCCTTGACAGTCGCATGATTTGAGCTTGTTCTGGTCATCATTCTATGCACTCATCCCGGGTTTGTCAGTCTGAGTGTTTACGGGCCGTTTTGTCCTGTGGATCTGTGAATCCGCAAAACCACCGACCGAGACCTGAAGACGGCCAGCCGTTTTAACTATTCTTCCAGATAGGTGTAGCCCTCCAGCCCGGCGGAGAGCTCGGCCAGCAGTGCCGACTGGGTTTCCGGTGTCAGCCCGGATGCCATGAACTTTCGCCGATACGCTTCCAACAGGGCGTCCGGTTCAAAGTTTACGTAACGAAGGACCTTGGCCACGGTATCTCCGGTGATGGGCGCGCCGATCTCGTACCCGCCCTCCGGTGTCAGGCGGACATCCACGGAATGGGTGTCGCCGAACAGATTGTGCATGTCCCCCAGAATTTCCTGGTAGGCCCCGGTCATGAAAAAACCCATGAGTAGTGGTTCTCCGGGCTGGTCTTCCGGTAAAGGCAGGGTGGTTTCAGTGCCCTGGCCATCCACGTACCGGTCGATGCGGCCATCGGAATCACAGGTGATGTCCTGGATCACGGCGCGGCGATTCAGGGGGCGATTCAGGCCGTTGACCGGCATGACCGGGAAAATCTGGTCAATGCCCCAGACATCCGGCAGTGACTGGAACAGGGAGAAATTCACGAACAGCTTTTCCGCCAGTTTTTCGTTGAGCTCGTCGATGATTTCCCGGTGGGCCCGGTTGCTGCTGTCCAGCTGGTTTCGCAGCAGGCGGCAGCAGCGGGTATACAGCGTTTCAGCCTCCGCCCGCTCCTGCAGTGAAAGCAGGCCGTGGGCAAACTGGCCATGAACATCAGCCATGGCATGCAGCACATCGTGGTAGATCTCCGCCAGTGAGCGCGGGGAGCCGGTATCTTCCAGACTCTCCAGGTCGCGCCAGAGATCGTGCAGCGGGGCCGGTGCCTCAGGTTCCGGCCGCTTCGGCACGCGATTTTCCGGCGCTTCGCGATCAATCACGTTGGTCACCAGCACCGAGTGGTGGGCGGTCAGGGCGCGCCCGGATTCGCTGACCAGATCCGGGTGGGGAATGCCGTGGCGGTCACACTCCGCCTGCAGGACATGCACCACGTTGTAGGCGTATTCATAAACGCTGTAGTTCATGGAACAGCTGCTGCGGGAGCGGGTACCCTCATAATCGACGCCCAGACCACCGCCGATATCGACCGTACCGATCGGGGCGCCCATCTGGCGTAGCTCACTGTAAAACCGGGCGCATTCCCTGAGGCCGGTCTGGATGTCCCGGATATTGGCAATCTGGGAGCCGAGATGGAAATGCAGCAGTTGCAGGGTATCCAGTGCATCGGCCTCGCGCAGGGTGTTTACCACATCCAGTACCTGGCTGGCGGACAGACCAAACTTGGATTTTTCACCGCCGGTATTCTGCCAGTTGCCCTTGCCAATGGTCGCCAACCGGGCCCGAACGCCAATCAGCGGTGCAACGCCCAGGTTAGTGGCTTCCTCCAGAATCAGCGGCAGCTCGGACTGTTTCTCCACCACAATAAATACCCGATGGCCCAGGGTCTGGCCAATCAGGGCCAGGCGAATGTATTCCCGGTCCTTGTAACCGTTGCAGACGATCACCGAGCCCGGTTGCCGGGACATCGCCAGTACCGCCATCAGCTCGGGCTTGCTGCCTGCTTCAAGGCCGATCTGTCCCTTCGAGGCGGCGGGCTCCGCAGCCAGCAGTTCTTCAACCACCCGGCGCTGCTGGTTCACCTTGATGGGGTAAACCGCTGTGTAGCAGCCCCGGTACGCCTGCTCATCCGCGACCTTGTTGAAGGCATTGCACAGTTTATTGACCCGGTCGTGCAGGATATCGACAAAGCGGATGAGAACCGGAAGCTGGAGCCCGGATTCGGTCAGTGTACGGGTCAGCTGTGGCAGATTGATCTGAGCCGGGGTGTGGCCCCGGTCCGGCCGGATCATTACCTGGCCCTCGGCGTTGACGCCGATGTAGCCATCACTCCAGTGGGCAATGTTGTAAACCTTGTGAGCCGGGGTGGCGCTGGCTTCGCTCATGCTTGCTATCCTGTCAGGAAACCGGAGCCGGCGGTTGTTCGGTCAGGGGCCGGCCTATGGCCGCCATTGTATGGATTCCCACCCCCGGCTAAAAGAACCGGGTGTGGAAAATATGTGGCCGGTAGCCACGATTATCGCTTTAGCTCACGGTGGGGCACCCCTACAATACGCCCTTTTAACACAGCCCATGGCCCACAGCGGGAGGCAAAACATGACAGCACTGAATGATGGCTGGTTTACCGAGGTATTCCAGGACCAGGGAACGGCGTTCTCCCTGCAGGTGAAAAAGAAGCTCCACGAGGAGCAGACCCCGTTCCAGAAGCTGGAAATATACGAGACCGAGACCTTCGGCAACCTGATGGTTCTGGATGGCTGCGTGATGCTGACCACCCGCGATAATTTCCTGTACCACGAGATGATGACCCACCCGGCCCTGTTTACCCACCGGGACCCGAAAAAGGTGGTGATTATCGGTGGCGGCGACTGCGGCACTCTTAAGGAAGTGCTCAAACACCCGGGTGTGGAAGAAGCCTGGCAGGTGGAAATTGATGAGCGGGTCACCCGTATGTCGGAAAAGTACTTCCCGGAATTGTGCGAAGCCAACGGTGATCCGCGCGCCAATTTTTTCTTCGGTGACGGCATCCAGTGGATCCGCGACATGGCGCCGGGCAGTGTAGACCTCATCATTATCGACAGCACGGATCCGGTCGGCCCGGCGGAAGGCCTGTTTGCCCTGGATTTCTACCGAGACGCCATGCTGGCATTGCGCGAGGGCGGCATTATTGTCCAGCAGAGTGAATCACCGCTGCTGCACACCCATAGCATCATCAAGGACATTCACAATGACATGCGCAAGGCCGGGTTCGAACACGTGCAGACCCTGCCATTCCCGCAACCGGTCTATCCCACGGGCTGGTGGAGTTGCACCATGGCCAGCAAGGAGAACCCGGTAAAATATTTCCGTGAGGAAGACGCCAACAACCGGCCGTTCGTGACCCGCTACTACAATGCCGGAGTGCACCATGGTGCGTTGGCGATGCCCCAGTTCATGGTGGATGCGCTGGAGGATGAGGTCAGGCCAGAGGAGGGTTAAGCCGGCAAAACCAAAGAGGGGTGCCAGATGGCACCCCTCTTTGGTTTTGCGTTGCCAGCGATTGTTACTTGCTGCTGACAAACTCCGGATAGGCTTCCATGCCACACTCGGACAGATCCACGCCTTCGTACTCGTCCTCTTCGCTCACCCGAATACCCATGACAGCCTTGAGGATGCCCCAGACAATCAGGCTGGCGACGAATACCCAGACGAATATGGTGATGGCGCCGATGATCTGGCCGCTGAAGCTGACATCACCGTTGGTGACCGGCACCAGAAGCAGACCCAGCAAGCCACAGGTACCGTGAACCGAGATGGCGCCCACCGGATCGTCGATGCGCAGCTTGTCCATGGTCACGATGCTCAGGACCACCAGGATACCGCCGAAGGCACCGAAGAGGGTCGCAGTCAGGGCGCTCGGAGTGGATGGCTCAGCCGTGATCACTACCAGGCCAGCCAGCGCGCCGTTCAGCAGCATGGTCAGATCAGCCTTGCCAAACATCAGGCGGGCGGTGATCAGGGCAGCAATTGCACCGCCGGCAGCGGCGGTATTGGTATTCAGGAACACCATGGCCACGGAGTTGGCGCTGGCGATATCGCCCAGCTTGAGAACCGAACCGCCGTTGAAGCCGAACCAGCCCATCCACAGGATGAAGGTACCGAGGGTCGCCATCGGCAGGTTGGCACCCGGGAAGGCGCGGATTTCACCGTTCGGGCCGTATTTGCCTTTACGGGCACCGAGAAGGATTACACCAGCCAATGCGGCTGCTGCACCCGCCATGTGAACGATGCCGGAGCCGGCGAAATCGCTGAAACCGAGATCGCCCAGGGTATACATGCCGAAGACAGACGCGCCGCCCCAGGTCCAGGCGCCTTCCATCGGGTAGATAAAGCCGGTCATGAACACTGCAAAGACCAGGAAGGCCCAGAGTTTCATGCGTTCGGCCACAGCACCGGAGACGATGGACATGGCTGTTGCGACAAACACAACCTGGAAGAAGAAGTCAGACGCGCCGGAGTAGATGGAGCCACCCTCGAAGCCGCCGTCCCGGCTGGCGAAGTCACCCAGAACAGCCGCAGTGTCAACGTCTGCGATTCCGGAAAGGAAAATGTTACCGCCGTACATGATGGCGTAACCACTAACCAGGTACATGATGCAGGCAATGGCAAACAGAGCCACGTTCTTGGTCAGGATTTCCGTGGTGTTCTTGGCACGCACCAGGCCGGATTCCAGCATGGCGAAGCCCGCTGCCATCCACATCACTAATGCACCGCACACCAGGAAATAAAAGGTGTCTATAGCATACTGCAGGTGAAAAAGATTGCTTTCCATATGAAGCCCTCCGCACGAGGCTTTTCAGGTTATAAATTTTTTTGCGTTGGCTGATCGAAAAAATCAGAGCTGGTTCAGACCGCTTCTTCGCCGGTTTCGCCGGTCCGGATCCGGATGGCCTGTTGCAGTTCGGTCACGAAGATCTTGCCGTCACCGATCTTGCCGGTGTTGGCTGCCTTGGTAATGGATTCGATGACCTGGTCCAGCAGATTGTCGCCAATGGCAACTTCCACTTTGACCTTGGGCAGGAAATCCACCACGTATTCCGCGCCACGGTAAAGTTCAGTGTGGCCTTTCTGCCGACCGAAGCCTTTGACTTCAGTGACGGTTACGCCTTGCACGCCAATCTCGGATAGTGCCTCACGGACATCATCCAGTTTGAAAGGCTTGATGATCGCTGTCACAAGTTTCATTGCTTTCTCCTTGGTAAAGCCGTCCCAACAGTGAGGGCCCGTCGGCCAGTTGTTGAGGTCGGGATGCTGCCACCTCGCACACCAATTGTGCGGATTGCGTACGAGGGCTTTAGCATCGGGTATGCCAACGCAAAAAAATACATTTAAAACAATAATCTACAATATGCGCGTACCAGAATGGCGCAAAGATCTGCACCAAAATGGAGCGGGTAGCCAGCCGATGAGTCAAATTGGAGCGGACTCACTGGCCGTTCGTCCATTATTATAAGGCCGACCGGGCACAGTATGGCAGGGGCTGCGGTGTGATACACTCCCGCAAACCGGTGAGAGCCCCTCTCTTTTAGTCGAAGCCGGACATTTCTGGAATCAGTGAGGTGATATGTGAAGGGTCCCCAGGATATTTTCGCCCAGTTACAGGGTCAGTTTGGTCAGTTCGTTCCCGATATGGCCCGCGCCGCCCGGGAGGATTTTGAAACCCAGGCCCGGGCAACAGTGATGTCGGTCCTTTCCCGTCTGGAGCTGGTAACCCGGGAAGAGTTTGATGCCCAACAGGCGGTGCTGCTGAAGACTCGTGAAAAGGTGGAGGCGCTCGAAAAACGGGTCGCCGAGCTGGAAAAATCCCTGCAGGAACAATAAACTCCGGATTAGCCCGGCAGGACGCCGGGCATGGTTTTCCGGTCACCATGGAAGGTTGTCATGCTAGCTATCGTTCATTCCCGCGCCATAATCGGCGTGTCTGCTCCCCCCGTTACGGTTGAAGTCCACCTCTCCGGGGGATTGCCCGCACTCTCGATTGTCGGCCTCCCTGAAACCGGCGTTCGCGAGAGTAAGGAGCGGGTTCGCAGCGCCCTTCTGAATGCGGGGTTCGACTTCCCCGCCCGCCGCATTACGATCAACCTTGCCCCCGCTGATCTGCCCAAGGAAGGCGGCCGGTTTGACCTGCCCATTGCCCTTGGGATTCTGGCGGCCTCGGGCCAGATTCCGGCGGAGAGTCTCGCCGATTGCGAGTTTCTCGGGGAGCTGTCCCTCGATGGTGCGCTGAGGCCTCTCAAGGGCGTGCTTCCGGCTGTGCTTGCTGCCCGGCAGGACCAGCGAGCCTTGCTGGTTCCCCATGGCAATGCCGGCGAGGCGGCCCTGGCCAGCCAGGGTGACGTGCTGGCGGCCGGCCACCTGTTGACCGTGTGTGAACACCTCAGCGGCCGGGCCAGGCTGGTTCCGGTGCCGAAATCACCATTGGAACGGGTGCCCGGCAACAACAGTGAGATACCGGACCTGTCCGATGTCCGCGGCCAACGGGTCCCTCGCAGGGCGCTCGAAGTTGCCGCCGCCGGCGGCCACAACCTGTTATTCTTCGGGCCGCCTGGCACCGGCAAGAGCATGCTGGCCAGCCGTCTGCCGGGTATTCTTCCGGCACTGACCGACGATGCGGCCATGGAAGTTGCCAGCGTTCACTCGGTTGCCGGGCTTGCCATGAGAGAGGGCGGGTGGCGCCAACCGCCGTTCCGGGCGCCCCACCACACAGCATCCGCGGTGGCCCTGGTCGGTGGCGGGTGTCATTTTCAACAATTGTTGCGACTAAACAATAATTACTGCGACAATCTCTATGTTGAGTTTACATAGAGCGCGCCCTTGTGACGGTTTCACTCAAACAATGCAGAACCTTTAGCTTTTCAGACGGCACTCTCAAAGACGAAGCTGAGCGCTTGGTCGTTTGGTGGTATGGGCCTGTCGAAAAAAATACCCGCGCAGAAAGCGTCCCTAAAATTTATGTATTTTTCAGGCCTATTGATCAGAATAACAATTTAGGAGATGTGATTGATCGACCAACGGTTTTAACACATATCGGGCTATTGAGGATTGGTTCCGTCTGGGAAAAGGGGGTGAGCAACTCTCGCATCGCGTTTGATGAGAGAACATTCCCCGTTTCATTCTCTCCAGGGGGATGGCGGATTGTTTCTCTAGATGACTTACGCAAAGCAGGGCGCAGCCTCTATACCTCCTTTCATGATGAACACTATTTGCCACTGGACAGAAAACAAAGATCGTACCTGATCGAATTTGACCTTCCAGATGGCAAACACTTGCTCATCCCTTGCACAGAATTTTTTACTCGCGTTTACGGTCGATCCTCTGAAATCAAGCGTGTGCTCGCCACTTACCCTTGGGAAAAAGTCAAAGAGCGTCTTTATCGACCGCTTAATGCGCCTGCCGCTCCAGGTACATGGCCTGTCAAATTTACATATCGTGTTCATAAACACGATGCCATTTTGCTCGCCCATATGCTGTACGATCCCTATGCGGAGCAGGCTGCCAGAAAAATTTATTCGCAGCTTGAATCCCGTTTCCCCGAAGATAGGATACTTTTTGAGGCCATGCCTTGGTTCCAGGGAAGCGGGGAACTCTCTGTTTCTGGCGTTCCGATTGATGGTGGCAACACATTCCTAGGGTTGCAGATATTAGGCTGTACACAGCCCGATGGTGCCACGATCCATCGTGAAAGAGAGGAGTCAGGGACAGCGCCCGCCAACGATGGCGATGATGCTCCCACTCAATTCCCCTATCATCAGCTTCAAGATATCCCCGATGTCATTGACCTGACCGATGATGAAGAGCCCGACCATGGCTCTTCTTGGCTGGATATTACTGAGGAGGAATTCGTTATTTTAGGTAAGCCTCGCGTTGTCCTGGATAAGCGATATACCCGAAAAAACGTGCCCGATACACGAGGCGTCCCCGTTCCTGGTGACGAAACGATTTTCTCCACCGGAGAGCCCTATGGGTCAGGAAAGGGAGTGGGACAAGCATCTATTCATGCCCCCATTACACTGGAGTCGCAGGGCTTTCTACGTGATATGTGGAATGCGCTTCTCTATTTAAAATCAGCCTATCCTACAGCGATTCATAGCGTTAGCTGGTTTACCTTTGAAGACGGCTTCAGCACGTCCCCTGATCCTCGATTAATTAGCCTCGAACCCTTCGGCACAGACGATGAGGTAGAAACGTCCGTGGCCAATTGGGTCTATATGGATACTCAAACCAAGGTTCTTCGCGGGGTACTTGTCATCAAGGTGCATGTGTTAGGTCAAGCGCTTTATCTCATGGAACTCCAGCGACGCCCTCCGAAACCCAGAAATGGCGGTAGGGAGGAAGGGTCAAAACCTCCGTCCTACAAAGGTTTAGTGTTTACGTTGGATCACCAAGACAGCTTTGAACACTGGTTGCGCCAAGTGCTGTCTAATGTGCGGCACGTTGAAGGTGTCGTTCAAAAGCTCGTTCGTCACTGCCCAGGATTCGCCGATACGTTCAAGCACCCGAAAGCCAAAAATGAGAACGTTCCAGGAGAAGCCTCCGTGCTGAATGCCTTTAGCAAGGTCGGTATCATGCGAGCTGACCTATCAGGGCACTAGCTATGTGAGGCACGTTATGATTAAAGCCAGTATAACAGCAAAGGCAACCGGACTGAGCAAGCGAAGGCTGCTCATTACCGTGCTCGACGCTTTTCGACTAGCATTCAGAAGAGCTCAGACTCCTGAATTCAAGCAATAAGTGCAGCACCTGCTGTGTCCAGGGCTCCTGAGTACTCCCCCAGAAACACCTGTGCCGGTGTCCGGTAACCGAGTCGCTTTCGAGGGCGGTCGTTTAGTTTCTCGACCACCTTGCGCAGCTCGGCATCGGTGACCTGGCGGAAGTCTGTTCCCTTGGGGAAGTACTGCCGTATCAAGCCATTGGTATTCTCGTTGCTCCCACGCTGGCCAGAGCAGTAGGGATCGCAAAAGTAGGTCTTTGCGGTCACCGCCTTGCCTACGGCTATGTGGCCGGCGAACTCCGAGCCGTTGTCTAGGGTGATGGTCTTCACAGCACCCCGGCGAGGCTTCAACAGCCGGATCATGGCCGCTTGCGTCAGCTCCGCTGAGACCCTGGGCAACCTCGCCGCCAGCAGATAGCCGCTACGGCGCTCTACCAGCGTCACCAGCCCCGATTGCTTATGCCCCTGAATGACGGTGTCGCCTTCCCAGTGCCCGATGACGAGCCTGGCATCGACCTCTGCCGGGCGATGCTCAATGCCCACGCGGCTGGGGATCTTGCCAAGCCCAGCGCTCTTGGCCTGAGCCCGATGCTTGCTGCGACGCTTCGGTTGGCGGAGGTGCCGCCATAGATCGCCACCTTGCGCTCTGTCATCCCAGATCAAGGAGTAGATCCACTGGTGACTGACGCCTATGCCGGCCAACGGTGCCATGAAGCCGCTGATCTGCTCCGGACTCCACTCCTCTCGCAGCCGGTCGGCAACGGCGGTGATCAGGCTGGGCAAGCGCTTCGTCCACTTCCAGGCGGTGCGGCGGCGGTGATCACTGAGGGACTGGGCCTGCTCGGGGTCGTAGCCACCAGAAGTGGCGTTACGACGCAGCTCACGGCTGACCGTGCTGCTGTGGATTCCTAGCTCTCTGCCGATTTGACGCTGGCTCACGCCCAAGTCATAGCGGGCGTGGATCTGGTATCGTTGGGTCTGGGTCAGCTGTCGGTATCCCATGCTCTGCTTCACTTTGGTCGGTGAGCCGAGAAGGGTACCGGCGCTGACCCTCCTGCCTCCACCGTGGTGTCCAAAGTGCTGCGGTTATTCTATGAATCCAGGACTGACACAGCGCTAGGCGATTCATCAAACTAATAGGGCGATCATAATGGGTGACTTATATATCTCTTCGGCAGAAAAAGAAGCCTTAAAAACCATCGACTCCGACGAGCTAGACCTAGCCATCAGGGAGTGTGTCCGCAGCGCAACGTCATTGAATTAGTGACGTTTATCCAGAGATATCATATAATTACGGTTCACAAACACACGAGGAAAACGCCTCATGAAACTTCCGCCAAAACTAACGGTTGACACGCCCAGCGAGATCCTGAC
>Ga0208300_100258_pt1 | contig 47009 bp, 54 predicted proteins | sample 23_taG_FD_184096 | JGI IMG/M metagenome (GOLD analysis project Ga0208300, IMG submission 184096) | Marine viral communities from Cariaco Basin, Caribbean Sea - 23_WHOI_OMZ (SPAdes) (version 2) | ecosystem: Environmental > Aquatic > Marine > Oceanic | place: Caribbean Sea: Cariaco Basin...
GAGTGCCAACGAGTTCGATTGCTTATTAGCATAGAATAGTTGTAGTGATTTTCCCGACAGATTTTTTTGTGAGGGAGTACGCTTTGGAGGTAGATGATCAGATTTTATTATCTATTGAAGAGCGGAAGCCAGAAAGTTTTGGACAATATTTGCTGACAAAAAACCTAAATTAAAAAACTGATAACTGGTTAGATGCTCATTAAAAATAAATAAAATTAAAAATAAAAAAAGTCTTCGTGATGAAGACTTTTTTATTTAATAAAGATTAGTAACTATCTTTATGTACTTTTGCTGCTCTACCAGAAGGATCTGCATTGTTTTGGAATGATTCATCCCAAGCTAATGCTTCAACTGTTGAACAAGCTACTGATTTACCATGTGGTACACATTTTATAGCTGCTTCTGTTGGGAAATGTTCTTCAAAAATCATTCTATAAAAATAAGCTTCTTTTGTATCTGGCGTATTAACAGGAAATTTATATTGAGCAGTTTCCATCATTTTATCAGAAATAACTTCATTAGCATGCTCCTTTAAATAGTCAATCCAGTTATATCCTACACCGTCACTAAATTGTTCTTTTTGTCTCCAAAGCACTTCTTCTGGTAAGTAACCTTCAAAAGCTTCTCTAAGAATATTTTTTTCAATTTTACCATCTTTACATTCTTTTGCTTTAGGATTAGTTCTCATAGCAACATCAACGAATTCTTTATCTAAGAATGGAACTCTTGCTTCAATTCCCCAAGCCGCCATAGATTTATTTGCTCTTAAACAATCAAACATATGTAGTTTTGAAACTTTTCTACAAAGTTCTTCATGAAACTCTTGGTCATTTGGAGCTTTATGAAAATATAAATAACCACCAAATAATTCATCAGCCCCTTCACCAGAAAGAACCATTTTAATACCCATTGCTTTAATTTTACGAGACATTAAATACATAGGAGTTGAAGCACGTACAGTAGTTACATCGTAAGTTTCTAAATGATAAATAACTTCTTTAATTGCATCGACACCCTCTTGAATAGTAAAATGAATAGGATGGTGAATAGTACCAATAGAGTCAGCAACCTTTTGTGCATATTCTAAATCAGGAGAACCTTCTAGTCCTACTGAAAATGAATGTAGTTGAGGAAACCAAGCTTTTGAATTATCATCGTCTTCAATTCTTTTTGCTGAAAATTTTTGAGTAATAGCTGATATAATTGAAGAGTCTAAACCACCAGATAAAAGAACACCATAAGGAACATCACACATAAGTTGTCTATGAACTGCATCTTCTAATCCCTTTTTAATAACATCTTTGTCAGCTTCATTATCTTTCACATTTTCATAGCTTTCCCAATCACGAGAATAATATTTAGTAGGTTCTTTATCACCACTCCATAAATAATGACCAGCAGGAAATTCTTTAATATCAGTACATACTTCAATAAGCGCTTTCATTTCAGAAGCTACATAAGTATTACCATGCATATCATGACCATAATAAAGTGGAATAATACCGATATGATCTCTACCTATTAAGTACTTGTCTTTTTCTTCATCGTATAAACAAAAAGCAAAAATACCATTTAAATCATCTAAAAAATTAACACCTTTTTCTTTATAAAGAGCTAAAATTATTTCACAATCTGATTCTGTTTGGAATTGGAAGTCAATATTAAGATTTTTTCTAAGTTCTTTATGATTATAAATTTCACCATTAACTGCTAAAATATTATTTTTTTCTGGATTATATAATGGTTGAGCACCACTATCAACACCAACAATTGCTAATCTTTCATGAACTAAAATTGCCTTATCAGAAGCGTATACACCAGACCAGTCAGGTCCGCGATGTCTTAATTTTTTAGACATCTCAATTGCCATACTTCTTAACTGAGAAGGATCAGTTTTTATATCTAATATACCTAATATTGAACACATATTTATAAAATCTCCTATTTTATGTATTTTTATTTAAAAATACTGTTTAATTATATATATAATGAAAAATAATTCAATATTTTTTTTATATAAATAGGGTGAAATTATCAATTATTTGTCTTTTTTTAATAATTTTGTTGTTTTTTTACTAAATTTTATTAATTTTATAACATTTTTTTAAAATCTTTATTATAAATTGTATATAATGCTTCATGGTTTTCTTTGCCATCAAAGTATAATGAATAAATAACACTTTCTAAACTTGTTTCAAATGATAATGTATCATTTAAGTTGATTTTGTCATCTTAAAATTATGACTTAAATTTATTTTTGTTTTTAGGTTTTTGTGGTTTATCTTTATCAATTACTTCTTCTAAAACATCAATAAAATGTAAATTTATTCCTGATATATCTGTAATATCCCAATCTGTAAGAGTTTTATGTTGCAGCATTTTTTCAGCTAAATCATACATCTTATCAATTCGTTCTTCTTCATTTAAATGTTTATAGTTATTAGTACGTCCAATTTTATAATAAATAAAATCAATATTATGTGGTATAACTAAAAGATTTTTTTCTTTTGTTTTTTTAGTAATTTGATTAAAAATATAAAGTTTACCATCTAAATCAGGCTCTGTTCTTTTTAATATTTTGCCATCTTCTTTTAACTTTTGAATAACTAAATCAATCATATTGCTTGATATACCTTTATTACGATATTCTTTATTAACATATATATTGCTTAATGTTCTTGTATTAGCAATAGGCATTCTTAAAGAGTTTTCTTGATTAAATAAAATAGCACACCCTATGACTTTATTTTTATCTAAAGCAAAAATATAATCTCTATTACTAAGGGCTATTCCAATTTCTAAATCATTTTTATGATCCTTAAAAAAAGAATACAATTCTTCTTCAGTAACTATTTTGTAACTAAATTGTTTATTTTGTAAAAATTTCTTTATATTATTTTCCATAATATATATTATAACATAAAAAAATAAAAATATAGTATATTTTTCGCACTCAACCCTTGTTTTTTCTTATAAAAACAGTTAATATTAATCTATATAAATATAAGTAGGTGAAGAAATTGAAACAAAGAACAATAGAAAAAGTAATAAGTTTTTCAGGAATAGGTTTACATAAAGGTGAAAAAGTTGAGGTTGGATTATTTCCTGCTCAACAGAATTCTGGAATTGTTTTTATTGTTAATAATAAAAAAATTAAAATAAATTCAAAACTGGTAAAAGAAACAACACTTTGTACAGGACTAGAATTTGAAGGTGTAAAATTAAATACTATCGAGCATTTTATGTTTGCTTTGAATTATTTAGGAATAGATAATATTATCGTTGAGCTAACTGATAATGAAATGCCAATTATGGATGGTAGTGCTATGTCATTTGTAATGCTTTTAAAAGAAGCAGGTACAAAAGAACTTTATGCTAATAAAAAATATATAAAAGTGAAAAAAGAAATTAAGATAGAAAATGAAGGTAAGTATATTATTGCAAAACCTTCAAAGAATTTAAAAATTGATTTAACAATAGATTTTGAACATCCAGCAATTGGACATCAAAATGTAGTGATAGATGGTAATTCAAATTTATTAAATGAAATATCTCGTGCAAGAACATTTGGTTTTACAAAAGATATAGAGTTTTTAAGAGCAAATAACATGGCTCTTGGTGGAAGTTTAGATAACGCTATTGTTCTTGATGAATATAATATTTTAAATCCAAATGGATTAAGAATGGATAAAGAATTTGTTTATCATAAGCTACTTGATTTTTTAGGTGATACTTATATAGAAGGTTTACCAGTGGTTGCTGACATAAAAGCATACAAATCAGGACATCACATAAATAACTTATTTATGAGAGAAATCATGTCTTCTGCTGAAAATTATGAAATCGTAGAAATTCCAGATATGGAATCTGAATTAGGTGGAAAAGAAAAAGCATTTGATTTTTTAAATATTTTTTCTTGATTTTATATAAAAATAAGCATATAATACCTTTTTTAAAAAGAAGGAGAAGAAAATGTCAATAAAACAATTGTTACAAAAAGAAAAAATAACTGCTATGAAGTCTAAAAATAAGGAAAGGCGTGATGCGTTGACATTAGTTCTTGCAAAAATCAAGCAAAAAGAAGTAGACGAACAAGTAGATTTAACTGATAATGATACTGTTGTTCTTTCTATTTTAGACAAAATGGTAAAAGAAAGAAAAGAATCTATAAAAATGTATAGTGAAGCAGGTAGACAAGAACTTGCTGATAAAGAGCAATTTGAAATAGAAGTAATTCAAGAATTTTTACCAAAAGCTCTATCAGAAGAAGAAGTAGATGCTTTAATAGAAAAAGCATTTAATGAAGTAAAACCAGAAAGCATTAAGCAAATGGGTGCTGTTATGGGAATTCTAAAACCACAACTTCAAGGTCGTGCTGATATGGGTTCTGTAAGTAAAAAAATTAGAGCAAGGTTACAGTAGAAGGCTGTAACCTTCTACTTTTATTATGAAAGTATTATTATTAGTAATTACATTATTTTTTTCATATACGATTAAAGCTGACACTATTAATAGCAACGATTTTATGTCTAAATTAATAAAATTAGACACTAATAAAGAATCTCATCACTTAATAATTACAAAATTAACAGAAAATCATAACGTTAGATTTTTTACACATGATAATGTAATGTATGTATTAGATGGAAAAAAATTAAATTCAATAAATAAAAATAAAGTTATTAGGCTTATAACTTTAATGGATAAGTTATTAACAAAAAGAAATCAATTTTATGAAATGGCTAAATCTTTTTCAACTTATCATGTATTATATCTCAATGAAATGAAAGATTATGATATCAGTACAAACAAAAGTATAGGTGAAGTTTTTGAAATGATTCAAAATATAGATAAAAGCTTAATTAACGCCATTATAGAAATACAAGAAATATATAAACAGGAGCAATAATTATAAATGAATGAATTAAATATTTTATATTATCCACAGGATAATCTAAATAAAGAAGAAAGAAAAATAAATATATTTATTCAAAAAGAAATTTTTGGTTTTGATTACGTAGTTGAAGCTCATTGTAATATAGAACCAGAATCAGGATTAACAGAATTATGCTATAACAATGAAAGAAAAAATTATTTTTCAAAATATGAAGAAACCTTACTATTACCTGCATATTTAAATTATGAAAATGCAATGACAAATGATGATTTTTTTGAACAAATAGCTTCTGTAACTCAGAAAGGTACTTCTGATCATAAAAAAGAAAAAGAAGAATTTTTTAAAAACGCTATATCATATAATAACTGGCACATAACAAGTTTTGAAATAGTTCCGCATTATTCAGGTAATAGTGATTTAATGAATAAAGTATTAAATAAAGCATTAAAAGATAAAATTATAAATAAAGAAGAATATTTATTGAAATTAAAAGAGATATTTAATATAAAAAACGAATTTGATTTATTAACATTAAATCCTTTAGAAAAAGGAAAAGCATTGTATTTGTTGATAAATAATAAAGAAGAAGTAGAAGAAAAAAATGTAGTATGTTTTTTTAATAAAAAAAATAAATAATTTTAAGTTTTAAATTGTAAAGTAAGATTTATTTGTTATACTTATTAAATCATAGGAATAGATCATGGATAAAAAAAAATATAAAGAAATTTATAAAAAAATAAAGAGAATAAAAAAAGAGTCTTTGAGTGATTTTATAGATTATTTATGTCAAAGTGAAGAAGCTAGACAAATTTGTAATGTATCCTCAATCAAACTTTCTGCAACTTATCCTTTGATTAATTTAAATGAATTTGAAACTAAATTGTTTGAAAAAAAATACTTTAAAGAAAATAAATATGTTGAGTTTGAAAAAGCTAATATAGAATTAAATGAATTAGCAATGGAAAAATTATTGGCTGATGATTTTAGTTTGAAAAAAGAACAAAATAGTACAAAAAATATAAATCATCTAAAAAATGTAGAAGAAAATAAAAAAATAGATTTAAATTTCATTCAAAAATATACAGAAAAAAATAATTTCAATAAAATTAAAGAGTCATTACATGTAGAAATAATTAATTTATTTAACGAAATAATAGATAATATAGTATTTATTCCTAAATTTTCATTAGATTATTTTAATAATAAATATATTAATTTCCTTTATGATAGAAAACATAATATAAATGATTATAAAAAACTAAAAGATTTTTTTAAAAATTATATAGGTGAAGCAGCAATGGACTCTGAAAATTTTAAATGGAAGAGTCTGGATTATAAAGAGATTTATCAATCAGAAATAAATCAGATAATAGAAGATAACATTTATATAAAAAAAGAAAATAAAAATTATATTAAAAAAAAGCTTTTTGATATAATAGAAAACTTGAATATTAAAGATGTTTTTTATTTATATGATATAGAAGAAAACAAAAAGAAATATAATATAGCTTTAAATAATTCAAAAAAAGAAGAAGAGATAAATAAAGTAATAGAGGAACTTATAAATAATATAAATAATATAGAAAATAAAAAAATATTATTATTTGTTGATTCTTCTGAAGAATATATACCGCCAAGTGAAAAGTTTTTTGACATAAAAGATTATTGTTTTTTTAAAGAAATAAAAACAAAGGATGTTGATAAATTAAAAAGCAATTTTGGAAACTATTATTGTGATGCTCATAATTTAAATTTATTTATTATATTAGAGAAAACAAATATATTATCTAATGATAAAAAAGTGATAAAATTAAACGCTTTTTATTTATATAATAAAAATATACAAAAAATAAAAAAAGAGAAAATAGATTTATCTATTATACCTAATAAGTTAATAGATAATTATAAGATTATTTTAAAAGATTAAAGTATCCATTTGTAACTTTTATTAATAAAATCATTAATAGACAAAAATGCTAATTTTACATTTTTATCGGATTTATTAACTTTTAAATATTTTGGAACAAAGTTTTCATTGTTAATTTTTGCTTCTACTCCATCATACATTAAATCACCTTTTCTAAAATCAATACTTTCAAAAAAGACTTCTACTGAATTATTGCTTAAAGATAATGGAAAGCTTTTTAAGGTATGTTTTTCAATAGCACTAGACATAGGTACAACTTGGAAAATTGGTGTATTTATAGGAACAATAGTCCCACGTAGATTTTTTGTATATCCAGTAGATCCAGCAGGTGTAGAAAATAAAATACCATCACCAATAATGAGATCTGAATCAATATTGCAATATTTACTTGTTTCATTACTATCAACACAAATATGGTACTTTAAAGATTGAGGTTTTGCTCTTTCTACCCAAACATCAGCAAAAGAATCGCCTTCAAAAATATTACCAGAGTTATCTTCTGCTTTAAAGTGTAACATGGGGAATTCTAATATTTCTAATTTTTCATTGAATAAATTTAGTTCTTCTTCTAAATTAATATTATGCATGTAATAACCAATACTGCCAGTATGAATACCTACAAATGGTATATTTAAATCTTTGTAAGATTGAATAGCATCAAGTAATGAACCATCCCCTCCTAAAACCAAAATGTAGTCAGCTTTTTTTATGTCTTTAGTGAAATTCAAATTATTTTCAACATAATTAAAAAATTCAGGTTCTTTTTTTCTGTTATAGTCATTTTCAACTAAATAAAATAAATTCATATATATACCTATATTATTATAAAAATTTTATTTATTATAACATATTATGTTTTTTTAATCAATCTCTTTCGATTTATTTTTATAATAACATTGTGCATCTTTTAATTCTGGTTGTAATGTTATATGCCTTATTTCATATTTATTTTCAAGAAAATCATTAATTTTTAATAAAACACAATTCCAGTTATCTAAATCTTTAACATCAATATGTGCAGTTAAAGATATTTCTTGATCAGTACAACGCCAAACGTGTAAATCGTGTAAATCAATTAAGTCTTCATCAATATCAATAATTTCTTTTTTTAATATCTCTAAATCAATACCTTCAGGCACTGCATCAAGTATTATATTTATTACTTCTTTAAATAAATTAATAGCCATTCTTATCAAAACAATACATACAATTATTGACATAATTGGATCAAATATTACTAAATCAAAAAAGTATATCATTATTCCACTGATAATAGCCGCAATAGAGCCTAGTATGTCACCTATAACATGTAATTTGGCAGATTTTGTGTTAAGTGATTCATAACCTAAATGAAGTAATAAAAAAACAAATAAATTAACAATTAAGCCAATAGTGGCGATAATTAAAACCCCTTGTCCATTAATAACAGTTTCTGTAAAAAACCTACTATAAGTATTACTGGCAATTTCAAAAACAACAAATGATATAAGGATTAAATTAATTATTGCCGCACTAATCTCCATTTTACTTAACCCATAAGTAAACTTTTTATTTGCTGGTTTTGAAGCAAAATACATACCGATGGAAGCTATCATAAGGGCTATACTGTCTGTTATCATATGTCCAGCGTCAGCAATTAGAGCTAACGAATTAAAAACTTGTCCAGTTACATACTCAATTATTCCAAAAGAAAAAGTAACTAAAAAAGCAAAATAAATTTTCATTTTTTTTGCTTTATCTACATCTTTTCCGCTATGATCATGTTTCATAAAAAATCCTTAAACTTCTTGACTTTATTTAGTTATTATTTTATTATAACACTATCAACGAGGAAATCAAATGAAAAATAAGATAAAAAATATAGGAGATCATATCATAACCCTCGTCTGCTAAATTTTAGTGGACGGTAAATACGGAGACTATGATATGAAAAATAAAAAAAGAGCACTCAGAAGGTATTTAACTTATATACATGCAAAAAAACAACAAGAAATAAACTATCTCCATAAAGGAGAATATATAAATTCAGGATATTTTAAAAAACAAAATGCTATGGATTGTGGAGTTTCAAAATGTATTGGATGTGGAAATCCAAGAAAGAGTAAAAAAAGAAAACCAAAAGACAGACTTACAATACAGGAATTAAAACAAAACATAAATTATTCTCAACAAATAAAAGATATATAATAGAAAAACCTGCTTAATGCAGGTTTTTTATTTATTGTGTTTTTTCTTTAATAATTTTAGTTACTTCTTTTAATCCATCCTTTCTAATGATAGGAGCAAATTCACTTTGTTTAGAACTTAGCATACTAATTCCTTCTGCAACAATATCGTAAATTTTAAAAGACTCTTTATCCTTTCTTAATTTAAAAATTAAATTAATATCTGGTTCATTAGATTTTTCGACTCTAATATAAATACTAGAAACATTGCCTGAAGTTTTTATTTGTGGATTAATTAAAATAGTATGATTATCATAGAAAGAGAAAGCATTTATAAATAAATCTAAAACATAAGGCTTCATAGCCTTCATAAATTCAATTATATCTTCTCTTTCATGACTTTTAAAATTTTTACCAATAATTTTTAAAGAAATATATTTATAATCAATACTATCTGCAAGATGTTCATTAACTACTCTTTTGATTTCTTCTTGTGTATTTTCTTCTTTACTACCTAATTGCTGAAATATATTATCAGAAATTTCTTTTACAAATAGATATTCCCCTGATTCTTTTGCATTTAAATTAAAACTTAATAATAAAATGAATATAAATATTATTTTTTTCATTGATTTCCTCTTTTGTTTAAGATAATTATAACTTAAAAAAGAATAAAAACAATTATAATTATATACTTAAAACCTTAATATTGGAAAATACGTTCTCTTTTCTATATTTTTTTAAGAAGTTTTTTATTTTTTCATGTTGCTTTTTGTTAATTTCATTTTCTATAAAATCAAAATTTATTTTTAAACCATTATTATATATTTCATAATTAAATAACTCGCCATTAGTGCAATAAAATACTACTTCTAAAAACTCTTGTAATAAAATAAAATTTGCTTTATTTTGTTTTAAAACAGTAATTGTTTCTTGAATTTTTTTCTTAGGCTTTGAATAACAACTACCTCTACTAGTGTAATCATCGAATCCAAAGTCTAATTCTTGTTTTTTATGATTTTTATTTATATAAAACATAAATTTCCTTATAAATTAACAATAACATTTGAAAATGTTTTTCTTTTATATTTTTCTAAAAATTTTTTTAAACTTAAAACGTATTTTTTGTTATCAATTTTATATTTTAATTCTATAATAATTTTATTTTCATTAACATCAGTATAAAATAAAAATTTATAAAATGTTTTGTTATTAGTTTCTTTTAAAAGTTTTAATACATCCAAAATAATATTAAGTTGATAATCTTTTTTACGAAGTACAATTTTATCTTTTTCATACATTGATTCCAAATAACCAGAACCATAAAGATCTCCAACTAATTCTTGTTTTTTATTTAATTTATTAATATCAAACATATAATTACCTCTAATTTTTTAACTATTATACAATAAATAAAAAAAAACTGCAAATAAAATTGCAGTTTTTTATTTATTGTATAACAAACTATATTATTCTTTTACTTCTTCAAAATCTGCGTCTACAACATCCTCATCTTTATCAACTTGATTTTCAGTGGATTGACCTTGAGATTGTTTTTCACTTTCTGCATGTGCTACTTTTTCAAGTGCTTCAAAAGCCGAAGTTAAAACGTCAACTTCTTCTGATGTTAGAGCCTCTTCTGCATTTTTAAGTTCTTTACTTAATTCTTCAGAAGGGCTTTCGAAAGAAGATTTAACTTGATTAATAAAACCTTCAAGTTTATTCTTAGCATCAATTTTTTCTTTGAAAATTCTATCTTTTTCTGCATTATCTTCTGCATCTTTAATTAATGCTTCAATTTCGCTCTCTGATAAACCACCAGAAGATTGAATTGTAATAGTATTTTCTTTGTTACTTACTTTATCTTTCGCTCGAACATTAATAATACCATCAGCATCAATATCAAATGTAACTTCAATTTGCGGTGTACCTCTTGGTGCAGGATCAATACCTTCAAGATTAAATTCACCTAATGATTTGTTATATTGAGCTTCTTTTCTTTCACCTTGTAAAACATGAATGGTTACAGCAGGTTGATTATCAACAGCAGTAGAGAATACCTCTGATTTACTACAAGGGATTGTAGTATTTTTTTCAATAAGAGTTGTCATAACCCCACCAGCAGTTTCAAGACCTAATGATAAAGGCGTTACGTCAAGAAGAAGTACATCGTTTACGTCACCTGAAAGTACACCACCTTGAATAGCTGCCCCAAGAGCTACTGCTTCATCTGGATTAACATCTTTTTTAAGTTCTTTGCCAAAGAATTCGGATACTTTTTGTTGTACAAGAGGCATACGTGTTTGACCACCTACAAGAATAACATCATTAATATCATTAATAGATAATTCAGCATCTGCAAGAGCAATTTTTACAGGCTCCAAACTTCTTTCAACAAGATCTGAAACTAATGATTCAAGTTTTGCTCTTGTAATTTTAATAGCCAAATGTTTAGGTCCAGTAGCGTCTGCTGTAACATAAGGAAGATTTACTTCTGTTTGAGTTGTTGAAGAAAGCTCAACTTTTGCTTTTTCAGCCGCTTCTTTAATTCGTTGCATTGCAAGAGAATCTTTTCTAAGATCAATGTTGTTTTCTTTTTCAAATTCAGAAACAATGTAATCAATTACAGCATTATCAAAATCTTCACCACCCAAGAATGTATCACCATTTGTTGATAAAACTTCAAAGCTTTTTTCACCATCAATTTCATCAATTTCGATGATTGAAATATCAAATGTACCACCACCTAAGTCATAAACAGCTACGACTGTATCTTCTTTGTTTTTATCCATACCATATGCTAATGCCGCAGCAGTAGGTTCGTTGATAATACGTCTAACATTTAAACCAGCGATTTTACCTGCGTCTTTGGTTGCTTGTCTTTGAGCATCATTAAAATAAGCAGGAACAGTTACTACTGCTTCTGTTACTTTTTCACCTAAGTAATCTTCTGCTGTTTTCTTCATTTTTTTCAAAATTTCTGCAGAAATTTGTGGTGGAGCAAGCTTTTTATCCTTAATATTAACCCAAGCGTCCCCATTATCAGCTTGTACTATATCAAATGGCATAATATTAATATCTTTTTGAACGACCTTATCTTCAAAGCGTCTACCAATAAGTCTTTTAATAGCAAATACAGTGTTTTTAGGATTAGTAACACGTTGTCTATTAGCAGGTTGACCAACAAGAACTTCTTCTTCTGTATATGCAATAACAGAAGGGGTTGTTCTATCACCTTCAGCATTTTCTATTACTTTTGATTTAGTGCCATCTAAAATAGCCACGCAAGAGTTTGTTGTTCCAAGATCGATACCAATTACTTTACTCATATAAATATTTCTCCTATAAAATTTTCGCACATTATAATATCTTTGAATTAAAAATGCAAGTATTATTTGATTTATTTTTATTATTTGTTATTATTTAGATTTTATAAGGAGTCTAAATGTATAAAAATATATTATATCCAGTTTGTTTTTCTTTATCTATAAATTTTTTGATAATTATTGTTTATCCTTTGATTTTATTAAATATTTTTTTAGGCTTCTCATTATTAATACTATGTTTATTATATCAGATATTTTTGGTGTTTCCTGTTGTCTTTTCAACATTTAAGAAAGAAAAGTTTGAAGAATTAGATAAGCTTATGGAAAATAAAACATTAAAGCAAAGATTTGTATCCTATAATAATTATTCAAAAAAATTTTGGAGAATATAGTTTGAATTATATAGAAAAAGTAAAGAGTTATGCATTTTGGTTATTAGGATTAAAAGATTTTACTGAGCAAGAACTCAAAGATAAAATAATTAAAAAATATGAAAAAGTAGATCTAGAAGAACTTGAAAAAATTATTCAATATTTAAAAGAATCTGGTTATGTTAATGATGAAGAATATGCTAAATCATTTATAAGAAGTAAATATAATCAAGGATATGGTTGGATTAGAATAAAAGGTGATCTTGTTTATAAAAAAAATATAAAAGAGCATTTATTTTCGGAAGAAAAAAATAATTATGATTGGTTTGAATTAGCCAAAGAAATAAAAACAAGAAAATATAAAGAAAAAGAATTTTCAGATTTTAAAGAAAAACAAAAAGCAATGAATTACTTAATAAGAAGAGGTTTTTCTTATGAAGAAGTTGAATATGCTTTTGAAAAAGATTAAATTTTTCTTTTTCTATTTCTTTTATTTTCTTTTTGTAATTCTTGTAAAAGATTAGGTGATAAATCAAAAGCTTTTAGTGTTCTTTTCATTATTTCTACACAACGACTACTTTGTTGCATAAATCCTGTTCCACGAGCTATATGATAAGGTGGATCTTCTCCAAGTTCTGTATATTGTGTTTTTGTAAGATCAAGTATTTCATTAGTAAATTTATTCTGTATGAACCAATGTGTATCTCCATTATCCTCTTTACAGACTCTTGGATTGTATACATTAGAATGTCCACATAAATAATATAAAGCTTCCGCAGCAGCATAACAATGACCAGTTGTATGTATTTCATTAACTCTATTTTTCCACTGACCTTTTAATAAATCAGGTGTTAATATATCTTTATTTGTCATAATCTCATTACATATAATTTTTGGATCTATTATATTAGATAAATCATAATATAAATATTTATTTTCTTTTTTCATAATTAACCTCTAAATACATTATATCAAAAAAAAATAAAATTATATATAACTAAAAAATATATATATGATAAAAATATTGCTGTATAATTATAATTAATCAATTAATAAGGAATAAAATGGATTTAGAAAATTTAACAGCCGAAAAAAGAGTAGAGTTTATTTTAAATAATTTTGAAAAAGAAATAGTATTAACGTCAAGCTTTGGTGCTCAATCAGCAGTATTATTACATATGTTATTAAATCAAAATCCTAATTTAAAAGTTGTATTTTTGGATACTCAATATTTATTTCCTGAAACTTATCAATTTGTTAATGACTTAAAAAATAAGCTAAATATTAATCTTTATACTTATAAATCTTTATTATCTAAGAATGAACAAGAAAAAAAATATGGAAAATTGTGGTTACAAGGAAAAGAAGGATTAGAAAAATATAATTATATCAATAAAATAGAACCAATGGAAAGAGCAATTAAAGAACTAAATATAAAAACTTGGATTTCAGGAATAAGAAAAAACCAAAGTAAAAATAGAACAACTAAAAACTTTATAGAATTAAAGAATGAAATAATAAAGGCTTATCCAATACTTGATTGGACAGATAAAGATATTTATTTATATTTAAAAAAACATGACCTTCCTTACCATCCATTATGGCATAAAGGCTATATATCAATAGGTGATGTTCATTCAACTAAATCAATAAATGAAGTTAATAGTATAGAAGAAATAAGATTCAATGGTCTACAAAGAGAGTGTGGTCTTCATTTGTAATATATTTTATTAATTGATAATTTTGATAAATTAATATTTTTAATATCATTTTTATTTATTTTATTTATTATATTGTTTTTATAGTAATAGCCACTTATAATATCAATTTTATTACCATTAAAATTAAAGTTTGAATCTTTTTTAATAAAAAAATAAAAATCTTTGTAAAAAAATTTATTTATAATTTCTTCTATTATTAATTTATTAACTTCATTATCATTTTGTTTTAGTTTTAAAGTAATAGAATTATTATCAGATTTTATATATATTGTAATATCCTGTTTTAAAAGTTCATTATTAACTATATTGTATATTTTTTCTTTTTTTAAATATTCGTTTTCATTAATATCATTTTTATTTAATAAGTTATTATAAATATCTATTTTATTGTTAAAAATAGTTTTAATTTCAATATTTTGAATTTTATTAAAAAACAATTCTAAAAAATAATTATATTTTTTAGAATTAATATTTAAATTATTTAATATCAAAAAAAAGTAGTCTTTATATTTATTAATTAAATAATCTTCAACATCTTTTATATAATCAAGATATTCAAATTCTTTTTCTGTATAAGGTTCAAATAAAAAATCTTCTAGTTTTTTAATATTTTTTATATTATAGTCATATTCTGTTTTATAATGGGTGTGAGTATTTTTGTTAGATACAATATTGCTTTTTTTTTCATTACAAAGAATATTAACAATATCAGGTAATATTTTGAGATTCAAGAAATTATTAAAACTAATATTCAGTTCTTTATTATTAGTAAATTGTATAAAAATATCAAGATTTTTAAAAATATTCATAGTGTTCAATCCTCAAAATTGTTTGGATTATATAATAAAATAAAAAATTAATCAAGAACTTTCTATTTCAGATATTTTTATTGATATTTTTTTTAATATTTTCTTTATTGATTCTTGTTGTAATATAATATCGCTTTCTTTACTATTATAAACTCCTAAAAGGTAGTTCTTTGTATAAGTTAATAATGATTTATTTTGTTCATTGATTTTGTTATTATTTAATAAGTATTCTATTTTATTAATTTTTTCTTTTATCATTTTATTTAGTTTCGTTTGATCCATAATATTATACCAATTCTTCTTGTGAAATTAAAAAATATACATATTTTTTTGTATCTTCATTTTTGAAATCATAATTATAATAGACTTCTTTTAATAAAATAGGGTTTTCATCTTGTATTTCTTGAAGTTTGTTTTCAATAACAGTATTTAATAATATTGGTTCTTCTAACTTTAAATCTTCAAAAAGAGATTTATTGAAATCGTTGTTCAAAAAATTATTTTTTACTGAATTATATTTATTGTTTGTATATTTACTTATAAAATAACCAAATAAGTCATTTAATATAAAAACAAATAATATAGATATAAAGGCAATAAAACAGTAAACTCCTTCTATATAATCTAATTTTTCGTTATAATAAAAGTTATTTAAAAACAAAATAATAAAATAAAAGAAGTTTAAAAAATACATAGATAATAAAAAATAGTTAAAATATTTTTTACTATTAAAATAAAAATTTAAAATTTTTTCTTTTTGAAAGAAAAAATTATTCAAATCTAAATTACTTTTTTTATTAGAGTGTAATTTTATTAACTCTATGATATATTCTTTATTCATTGAACTTCATTAAACTGTTCTTTAAATTCTTGAATTTTCAAACTATCATAAGCAGGAATATTTCTGAAATTAGGAATATAAAATGTATCTTGATAGTTTAAATGACTTCTTATTTGTAGAAATTCACCTTCCATTACACTCATAAATTCTTTTTCAGTTAGTGGAAAAACAATTACATTATTAAAGAAGTCTGCTCTTATTTTCTTTTCAAGGTTATCACCTTTTAAAAAAATATCTGATTTAAAATTCCATTTATTGTTTTGCATAACATATACCTTAAACCTAAAATAATCTTCAATAGGCTCTATTTCAAGTAAACTAAATTTATTCATACTATTACTTTCATCAAGTGTAAAAGTTTTATTAGCACTTAAATTAAATGAAAAAAGCAAGATTATTGAAAACACCAAATATTTAAACATATTAACTCCTAAAAATATTATATAAATATATTGTTAATTATCTTTCAATAAAGTCAAGTAATAATAAAAATAACTTGACAATAAAACTTAACAGAATTATTATATATTTGTTTTAGAGAGAGAGAAGAAAATGAGTAAATCACAAATATTAGAAAAAATAACAAATGTTATTTATAAAGGTTCTTATCTTAATGATAAAGATTTAGAATCTTTTTTCAATAAAAGAAAAAGAGGAATGACTTTTATTATTGAAAATAAATACATAAAAAAAATTATACAAAGGAATTATGGAAAAATAGAAGTTCATTTAAATAATAAAGATGTTAAAACAATTTCTGGAAAAATATTAACGTTAGAGAAATCAGATGATAATTATTTCATAGGAATTGATTTAGAAGATATTAAGAATATAAAAAAAATAGGTTTTTTTAATAGAGAAGTTATTGAAGCATCAATATTTTTAAATAAATTATATAAAAATGAAGTTATATTTCCAGATTTAAAAGTTTTATTAAATAATAATAATGATTATGTTGAAATACCTTTTTATAATGAAGAAGATGAACTTATATGTTATAAAATAATGTCTAGAAAAGAAGCATTAGGTATAAAGAAAAAGGAATTGTTAAATTAGTTGATTTTTTTAAACTATGAAATATAATAGAGGAAAAAATGTATATTTGTATATGTAATGCCGTAAAAGAAAAAGATATAGTAGAAGAAATAAAAAAAGGAAATTCTACTCAAGAAATTATAGATAAAACTTGCGTAGGAAAAGTTTGTGGAAGATGTAATTCTGCATTTTATGAATTATACCAAAAAGAAAAAATAGTAGAGGAAAAATGAAAAAACATTTAAGAAGTATTAAAAATATAGATAAAGAAGAAAGAGACATTAATAATATTTTACCAGATATTCTTTTTTTATACTCTATATTAAAAAAAGAAAGTTTTATGGAAAAAATAAAAAAGGAAATGCTTTCAATAAATGAAATAAGTTCTATTTTTAAGAGTTTTTTTCATGCTATATTTTTATTGATAACATCACCAGTCTGGTTAATATCTGAAATATTTGATTTTAAATATAATCAAAGTTTTTTTTCAAGAAAATTTGTAATAAATTGTATATACAATAAAAAAATTCGTAACCATCAAAAGAAAGTATTTAATAAATATAGTAAAGAAATAGAAAATTACAACAATATAGTAAAAGAAGATAAATTTTTTATTAATTTGGAAAATTATGGATATAATATAGTAAAAGAAGAATTTGATTTGTTACTCATAAGAAATGAAGTGATAATAGCAATAGATAATAAGATAAAAGAATTGTATAATTCATATAAAGGAAATCCTGATAATTTTATTGAATATTTTAATATTTACGTAAATGCCAAAAAAGAAAATAATCAAGATTTAAATTTAATAACAAAAGCATTAAATGAGTATATATTAAAAAATTCAAAACCTGAAAAAGAAGAAAAGAAAAATAGAGCAAAAATAATTATTTTTGATAAAAATAAGAGCTAAAAAATTAGCTCTTATTAAAAATAATATTAAATTATTACTTATATATTTGAATTGTTATTAAAATAATTAATTGCTTCTCTTATATACTTATCTTTATTATTAAGATAATCTTCTTTAATTAAAATATTAGGAACGACTCCAATTTTATTTATTTTAGTTTTATCTTTACCAATGAAAAATTCAAATGTCGTCATAGCAAATTCAAATTCATTATTAAATTGAACAAGTCTTTGCCCCACACCTTTTCCAAAAGTTTTTTGACCTATAATAACACCTCTATTAAAATTCTTAAAAATACCAGCAAATATTTCAGAAGAACTTGCACTATTTTTATTAACAATTAAAGCCATCGGAACATCTCCAAAAATATGTTGTCCATTTAAAAAATATTCTGTTGATAATTCTGGATTATTATACTCTGAATATAACGCAACTTCATTATTATTGCCAATAAAATTAGCCGCTAATGTTAATCCTTCCATAAATATACCCCCTCTATTTTCTGCTAAATTGATAATTACTCCATTTAAATCAATAAATTTTTCTTGTGATAATAAAAAATTTTCTAGCTTCAACATTAATTTATCATTAAGATTTTCAGTAAACTCTTTGATTTCAATATATAAAATATTATTTTCTAATAAATTTATTGATATTATATCTTTATAAATTTCTTTAATATTTACTGTAATTTCTTTATATTCATTATCTTTTGCTGATAATATTTCAATGTTTTTAGAATCCCCTCTATTACCTTGCAAATATTCTCTGAATTCTTGATATTTACCATTGTATTCATTTCCATTAATTGAAACAATAACATCGCCAATATTTACTTTATTATAGAAATCACTTTGCTTAAATATCTCAGTTATTAAAATTCCATTTTCATGAGCTTTTGTTCCTATACCTACACCTATAAATGAATCTTCTAAATTTATTTCTTCATTTTGTTTTACTGTTTCAAGAGAGCTTTCTTCTTTTTTCACAACAGAAAAAGAATAGGGATCTAAATAATTAATAACCCCTTTCATTGCATTTTGATATATTTCTTTTTTGCTAATATCACCTTTATAGTTTTCTTCTACGTAAGAAAATAGTTTGTATAAAGTTATAGGATTATAGTCTTCGTTCTTTATTGTGTTATAAAAGTATAAAGTTATTAAAAAAATTATAGATATAAAAATTAAATATAGCGTTGATAATTGAATTTTAAAATAAACATGTTTTTCTTCTTTTATAATCATAAAATATTCCTTTTTTTTTATTTTGTCACAAAAAAAATTAAAAAAAAGATTATATAATAATAAATTTTAAAATTAAATAAATTTGTATATTTTTAGAACTATAAATAAAATTATCAATATAAATAATAGTTTAAGGAATAAACATACTTCTGGTTTAGAATTAGAAATAAAAAAAGAAGAGCATATACTCTTCTTTTTTTTATTTTTTTTAATTATAATAAATTGCTTTTAATATTAAAATCTTTTTTAACATGATCTACATTAATAATATCCCATCTTAATTTTTCAGAAGATTCAAGTTTTATTTTTTCTTCTTCTGAAATGATATTTTTATTAACAGCCTCTAATAAAACATCGTTAAGTATAGAAGTTTTTTCTAATAAACCTTCTTTTTGAGCATGTAATATTTTTTTCTCAATTTCAACATTAGATTGAACGCTTCTAAATGCTTCTTCTACTTTAGCAACAGGATTATGCTCACCAGTAATAACAGATAAATCGGTTAATCTGTTTCTAAATTCACTTGAAGAATCATACATAAACTCAATCATTTTTTGACTTAAAGAGTGATTAGGCTTCTTATAGTTTAATCCTAATGGATAAGTTAATAATCTCATTTTATAAGCAATTAACTGATTAGGGAAATTGTCGAAGAATTCATTCATTGAAGTACTCATTTCACTTAATAAGTATTCTAATGCCCATTGAGCATGTATTTTATCTGCTTCTGTGTCATTATGCTCTGCATATTTTAATACAGCACTTGCCATATATAAAAAGCTTAATACATCACCAAGTCTTGCTGATAAATACTCTTTTCTTTTTAATCCACCACCAAGTATTAAAAGAGAAAAATCAGAAACAACAGATAGTGCTCTACTCATTCTATTTAATTTCTTATAATATGATTTAAATTTTGTTCTACTAGCAGACTTTTCAAAAAGTCCTAATGTTAAACCGTGCATAAATGATTTACCACATTGTTTTGAGGTATTTGATACATGATCCCAAAAAACTTCTTCAAATTTTTCTTTTGCTTCTTCTTTATTCTCAATACCTAATGCATCCATTTCTTTTAATAAATAAGGATGACAACGTAAAGAACCTTGACCAAAAATCATTAAATTTCTTGTTAATATATTTGCACCTTCAACGGTAATGGCAATTGGCATTCCTAAGTAACCATTATTTAAATAATTATTTTTACCTTGAATAATCCCTTTGCCAGCATGTATATCCATTGAATCTGTAATGCATTTTCTTGCAAGTTCTGTTGTATGGTATTTAGTAATAGCAGTTATTACACTTGGATGATGACCTATATCAAGAGAATAAGTTGTGAGCTTCCTTGTAGCTTCCACAATATAATTAAAGCCAGCAATTCTTGCTAAACCTTCTTCAATACCTTCAAATTTACCAATTGATAAACCAAATTGTTTTCTTAGATATGAATAAGCAGCGACTGTTCTATAAGAACTATGAGTCATAGCAGAACTTAAAGCAGGTAATGAAATACCACGACCAGCAGAAAGACACTCTACTAACATTCTCCATCCTTTACCAGCTTGTTCTCTTCCACCTATAATCCAATCAATAGGAATAAATACATTTTCTCCAAAAATAGGTCCGTTCATGAAAGCCAAATTCATAGGTAAATGTTTATTTGAATTATCAATACCTTTATGATCAGTAGGGATTAAAGCACAAGTAATTCCATATTCTTCTTTATCACCCAATAATTTATTAGGATCATAAAGTTTAAAAGCTAATCCCATAAGAGTAGCAACAGGTGCTAATGTAATATATCTTTTACTAAAATTTAATTCTATCCCAAGAACATTTTCACCATTAACTTCACGTTCTACAACAACACCTTTATCTGACAAAGCACCAGCGTCAGAACCCGCAGAAGGGCTTGTTAATGCAAAACAAGGTATATCAGTACCATTCGCTAATCTTGGAAGCCATTTATCTTGTTGTTCTTTTGTTCCATAATTCATTAATAATTCACCTGGGCCAAGAGAATTTGGAACCATAACAGTAACAGCAACAGCACAACTAACAGAAGCAATTTTTGCAACAATAGTGGAATTAGCATAAGCAGAAAATTCTAATCCACCATATGACTTAGGTATTATCATTGAAAAAAATCTTTCTTGTTTTAAATAATTCCAAATTTCTTTTGGTAAATCACCTGCTTTATTAATTTCATAATCGTTAATCATATTACAAAGTGTAACAACTTGATTATCAATAAAGTATTTTTCTTCTTCGCTTAATTCATTTTTACCTTGCTCTTTGAGAGAGTCCCAATCCATGTTGCCTTGAAATAAATTTGCTTCAATCCAAGTATCACCAGCATTAATAGCGTCTTGTTCTGTTTCAGAAATAGGTGGCATACTTTTATTTATATAATCAAAAAAGTAATTAGAAACTTTGTTTTTAAAACTCATAATTGAATCTCCTATGTTATTTTTAAGAAATTTTAACATAATTAAAAAAAATAACAAGTGGTCTGATGAGTTTATTAAAAAAAATTAATTAATTTTATTTAATCTCATGTAATTTCGTATATCTAAAACTAGGTTTTCACCAAAAAGACAGTAAAAATCTCGATTTTCAATTTCGGAAAAATTACTTTTATCCTCTTCTATGAGGTTTACACTTTTAACTATTGAATCAATGACATAATCTTCAATATTAAAAGATTCTAAATGTTCTAGTTGTGAATAAAGATCAATATTTTCTTTTATAAGTTGTTTTCTTTTTGTTAAAAAATCTTCAAGAAAATCAATATCAGAAAATTTATCATTATGAGCATCAATCATTGCATTTTGTAAGTTAAACACTAAATTTTCAGCAAATTTTGAAAACCTTAATATTATATTTTTATCTCTTATATCATATTCAAGGGTGTATTGAGAAACAACATCTGAAATTGCATTAACTATAAATTCGGGAAATTCCTTGTTTCTATATTTTTCATATTTGTTATTCATTTTTTAACTCCTAATAATAAGAAAATTTTAAGTTAAATATAAAAAATATCAAGATTTATTTTCGAATAATTTTTTGATAATCAATAACTCTATGATTTACATTTTTCTTTTCACATAAATCAATTAAATGATCAGTGCTAATATTTTTCTTATTTTTAATAATTATAAAATAATTTGCATAATATATGATTTGGTTAAAATTAAGAATTTTTATAAATTCTTTTGATTTACTATTAATATTTAAAAGAGGAAAAATTTCTATTTTTTTTGTTTCTTGAAAAGATTTAAGAGTATTTGATATACATAAATTTGTATCATTATGTATAAATGAAAATTCTTCTAAATTTTGAGTATAAAAAGAAAGAGTGCTTTTTAAAAAATCAATGTCGTCAAAATCACTATCAGAAAAAACAAATATTTTTTTATTTTTAATTTTAAGATATTTAAACCAGTCAGCAGGAAATATACAATTTTGAGAATGATATTTAAATAATGGTGCTATTTGATAATCTTCATACTCGCCTTCATTACAGGCTATTTTTGAAATAAAAAAGTCAATTTGTTGATTTTTTTCTGCATAAATAAGAAATTTTTCTATATTATTTTTTATTTCTGACAATGGTAACAATTTATTATAAAAATTTTTAGTTACAATACCATAAGTTTCTCCACTTATACCTTCTGAATGATTATAAGTTGCATTTTTATAAGTTTTAGCAAAATTTGCCGATTTATTTTTTAGATTTCCATTTTTACTTGTTTCATAAACATAGAAAAAATTTTTATAATTTTTTATCATATTACCTCTTTTGTTGTATACATTCTACAACAAAAACTAATATTATCAAGAATTAATAAAAATCAATTGCTCGAACAAAACTCTTCGAATTCAATTCCTGAATTTTCAAACTCTCTATGAGCATCGTTCAAATATAATTTTTCCATCTTAGTAAATGATTTTTTTAATTTATTCATATCTTCTTCACTTGATATATAAAATTGACTTGTTTCATTCAATGCTCTTAAAAAATCATTTCGAAAATAATAAGCACCACACAAAGAAGGTTGAAATATTTTTTCTGCAATTTTGAAAAGTTCTTCTTCGTTATCAATAAAATTTATTGCTTCAAAATTTAATAATGAAAGTATTTTTAAAACTTTTATTTGTTTATCAGTATAATTCTCTTTTTGATCAATATAATCTAACATTTCTTTAATATTATCAGAGTTTATAGAATTATCAGTTAATTTTTCTATTTTGTTTTTAAAAGCTATTGAAATTTTTTCATTTTTAGTTAATTCTTGTGAAAAAATGTTAAATGAAAAAAACAAACTTAAAATCATAATATATTTCATTTTATTTCCTTTTATTTATAATAGTTATTAATATATAATAAGCTTTTTAATAGTCAAATCTTTCTTCTATATTTTTTATCTAATTCAGATTTTAATGGTGGTATTTTTATTTCATCTCCTACTTTAATTATAGAATTCTCTTCTAAATTATTATAAGTTAACAAAGTTTTAAGGTCGATGCCAGTTTTTTTAGATATTTTATACATATTATGACCTTTTTCTATTTTCACAGATATTTCTTTGTTTTCATTATTTGATACTACTAAAATTTCTCCTGCTTTTAAATCATTATTACTTTCTATATCTAAATTATTTCTAAATAAATTTTCAACACTCACATTCATTTTTTTAGATATATCATAAATCGTATCTCCTTTATTAATAATATACCCTTCACCACGAATAAGAAGATTTATATCAGAAATATAATTTCTTGTTTCTTTATAATTAGGAATTCTTTTTTTATTTTGCTTTTTAACTTTATGTGGTCCAGCATTATATGCCGCCAAAGCATAATCCAAATTAGAAAATCCAAATTTATCTTTTGTAGAATCAAAAATATCTGCTTTTTTTCCATTTACATAACCATTTAACCATAAAATATAACGCGCAGCAGTATCAGCCGCAGCATAAGCATTAAATATTTGATTATTATCATCACTAACTAATCCAAAATCTCTGGCAGTAGCTTCTTGGAAGCCTAAAAATCCTTTTGCATTTTTATGAGAACTTTTATATAAAGAATATCTGCTTTCTTTATGAGCCATAGAAGATAACAAATTTTTAGGTAATCCATAATATTCCTCTATTTCATTTAAATCTTCAATGGAAGGTAATTTATTTTTAAATTCATCAGTAAAATATTTTTCAAATGGTTTTGCAGGTGATTTAAAATCCCAATTCAAATTATTAATAAAATCATTATCAGGTGTAGAACCATCTAAAAGTAAATATTTAGAAAGACCAGTTCTTTGATCTACATTGATTAAATGTTTACTAAAAATTAAATTAAGTGTGTTGTTTCCTATATATAGTTCAAAATCATCTTCATGAAAATCTTTAATATTTTGTAGTATCAGAAAATTTTCAATAGGTTTTATTGTTTTTATATTATCTTTGATATTTTCTTGTAATGATAAATGTAAACTTGATAAAGAAGTAGCTATAGCTATAGAACTAATAAAAAATGGATTTTTTATTGTTTTTTTTGCTTTATTTAATAAATTGTTATCAAAAAAAGTAGATAATGGAGAGCCAGAAAACTCTCCATTATTTGACATTATTTTGAAATTTTTACTTGATACATTATCAAAAAAATCTTTGATATCTTTTTTCATTTTTAATTATCAATTTTTTCGTCTACTTGATCGTCAAAATCATCATATAAATCTTGAAGTTCTGATTGCCATTGAGAATTAACTTTACTTTTAAAATGATCTTTATCAATTTTATTATCTCTCCATTGAAGCATGTTATATTTATCTCCAAAGGTTTCATCAATTTGTTCATTAATTAAATAATTTTTAGCCCCTTCAAAAGTCAATCCATCAAAAAATTTATCTCTAATTTTACTTTCTACCTTTAATTTCGCTCTTTCACCAATATCATCAGCCATCTTATTTAAAAAAGGTGCATAACTAGAACATAAACCTTTTGATAAATCTTCCATAACATTATCTATAACAGCACCAGCTTGCTTGATAGTTCCTGTTAAGAGAGCGCCTAAAGTATCAATACCTGCTAAAATGTTTTGACCAATTTTTTCAGCATCTATATTCATACAAGAGAAGTCTTGTCCTCTTTCTTTTAAATCATCAGCGGTAACTTCATCAGCGCTCACATGACCTTGTGGATTTTCTTCATTCATTTGATTTGCAACATCTTGAATAACTGTATGTTGATAAGGTCTAACAAAATCTGTATATCTTGTTTGCTTAAATCTATCTTTACCATCTCTTTCTAGAATTTGAGACATTTCATCAGGAGAACATTCAAATTCACTTATTTGTTCTGCATAAGAAGAACTTTGAAAAGAAAAAGATAAAAAAATTGAAAATATAAAGGCTGTTTTTTTATTCATTTTAAAATTCCATTTATCGTTTTATATTAATATTAATCTACCATAAAATAAAATCAATGCAATATTATCATATGTTGCTTTTATAAATTAAAGTATACTCATTAATATTCAATATATAAAAATCCTCTAAATTATAATTCTCAATTATATCATTGCTTATATAGTTTATAGTTTGACTTAATTCATTATATATATTATCAAAAATATCACTATAAACGACTTCAACTATATCTTTTGAATTTTCATATGAAATATTTAATTCTTTTTGTATGTTAATTATTTCATTTTCATATAAATATTTTCTTTTTAAATTAATGGCATTATTAATTTTAGATAATTTAATAAGTAATTCTGAAGTTTTTATCTTAAACTTTTTATTTTTTTTATCATTCATTGTCTAATCTTAATTTATTTTTGGAGTTTTCTATTAAATTTAAAACCATTTTTTTATTATCTTTATTAAAGTCTTCATAACCCATCATTCTACTTATTTCCCTTAATCTATCATCACCTTGAATATTATTAATAAATGTTTTGGTTATATTATTTTCATCTTTCTTAAAAACAAAAAATTGATTATCAGAAAAAGCCGCAACTTGTGCTAAATGAGTTATAGTAAATACTTGTGAAAATTTACTGATTTCATATAAAAATAAACCAATACTATTACCTGTTGTACCACCAATACCAGAATCAACTTCATCAAATATTCTAATAGGAATTGTTTCATTCTTACTAATAATTGACTTTATAGCCAAAGTTATTCTTGAAATTTCACCTCCACTTGACGCTTTATGAATTAATTCAAAGGGGCTTCCTAAATTTGTAGAAATCAAAAATTCAATAATATCTATACCATTTTTATTAATATCCTTGTTTTCTTTTTCAACTATTTTTACTTTAAAAGTAGCGTTATCCATTTTAAGTAATTTAATTTTATCTGTTACTTGATTAGAAAAATCATCTATAATAAGTTTTCTATTTTTAGATATCTTATTAGCTAATACTAACCAATCTTTATATATATATTCTATATCTTTTTCTATATCAATAATTTCCTTATCAAATTCAGCAAATTTATCAAATTCATTTCTAATATCTTTTATATAATCACTTATATTTTCAGGGTTAACTAAATGTTTTTTTGATATAACATTTATATTGTGTATTCTCTCATTAACCTTATTTAATTCTTCTTCATCATAATATATAGAGGATTCTTCTTTTTTTATATTATTTTGAACTTCCTCAATATTAATAATAGCTTCATTTAACATTTTTTTTGTTTCATTAATATTGCTATTCTCAATTAAATCATTAAGTTCGTGAGATATATTATCTAAATTAAAATTTTCAAAAAAAGATAAAATATTATTGCAAGTTTTTTTAAGATCTTCTGATGAAGATAATCTTTTTTGTTTTTCTTCTAATTCTGAATATTCATTTTCTTGTATATTTAGTTCTTCAAGTTCTTCAAGTTTGTACAATAATAATTCTTTTTTACTTTCTTGATCTTGTTTTTCTTTTTTTAATTTTTCTAATAATTTTTCTTTATTTTTAAAATTTTCAAATAATAATTTTAATTCTTTTAAATTTTCTTTATTATTAGCATAAATATCAATAATTGACATTTGATAATCATTATTTAAAATATTTCGGTTGCTATTCTGAGAATTTATTTCAATAAGATATTCTGAAATTATTTTTAATGTTTTTAATGAGCTTTTTATGCCATTTACATAAGCACTGCTTTTACCATTTACGCTAATAGTTCTTCTTATATTTAATATATCATTATTTTCTTCGTCAACTAATTCATTTTCTTTTAATATTGTCTTTATTTTATTATTTTCCGAAATATCAAATTCACCAATGATTTCAGTTTTTTTATCTTTTATTTTTTGTACACTAGAATCTAGTCTATCACCTCTCAAAAGATTAATGGCATCTAAAATTATAGATTTACCTGCCCCTGTTTCTCCTGTAATAGTAGAAAAACCACTTTTGAAATCTATTTTGTGATGATCTATTAGAATAAAATTTTTTATCTCTAAATTTAGTAACATATAAAATCCTCAAATAATGCGAAAATTATATATTAAAAAAAAAAGTAGTCAATAAAAAATTATATTTAAGTTTTTATTATCTTATTGTATCGCCAACTTTTATTTCATGTATTGATTTACCAACAATTGTTAAACTAAAATCCTCTTCGGCTTTGATAACTATTAATTTTGCAATCTCTTTTGAAGGAATAATGCTTTCAATACCACTATATTTATCAATGATTTTAGTAGGCTTTGAATAAACACTAAGAATACTGCCAGTTTCAACCTCTTTATTTGTTAAGTTAACAATTAATAAATCAAAAAGAGTTGCATGTTTTTTATTATTAACTATAGAAAGAATTTCACCTTTATTGAAATTTTCCTCATGATTTATTCTATTAAATGATTCTTTTATATCAAAAGTCTTTTCAATTAAAATATCATCTTTTAATAAATAATCTTTAACATTAATAGTTTTCATTACAGCTAATTCATCAATATAAGAAATTTGAATAGCTTCACCAACTTGAATATATTCCTCTCCTAATCCTTCAATGTTTTTATTATATCTATAAACATTATAAACTTTTTTATCCTTAATATTTCTTTTTGGAACATAAAATTTATCAGTAAGTTTAATTAATTTTTGTTGATTTTCACTTGTTATTATTTTACTACTTATATTATGATTATTATTTAAAACTATAACATCATGAAGTATATGTTCTAAAAGATAAGGATTTATTTTTAGTTTACTATATTTTTTTTCTTTAAAATTTTTGTTTATATCTTTTATAACAATTTCTTGACCTTTATATAATGTGTTAGGATTTTTAATAGAAGGATTATCAGTTAAAATTTTAGTCCATAAATTTCCATCATTGTAATATTTTTCTGCCAAAGACCATAGTGTTTCATTGGAATTAACGACATGTTTTACTGTTGTAGGTTTTAACATTTTGATATTATTTATATTATTTATTGGTTTTTGTATAGCTACATTATTAATGTTTACTAAAACTTTATTTTCTGCTGAATGTTCATTGTTGATATTGTTTTTTATTAAACTAGATTTATTATATTTTATTTTATCTTTAATAATTTCGTTTTCTACTGAAATTTCTTGTTGTTTTTCTTTTAAAGATTTTTCTTCATCATTTCTTAAAGAAGCAAAAGAATTAGAGCATAAAAAACTACTTATTATAATTGACAATGCGGTTATTTTTAGTTTTTTATTCATAATAGTTCCTTTTATAAAGTATATTAATATAAAAAGTATATTAAAAAAAATTAAATACAAGAAATTTAATAATATCATTAAAAGAACTTCTATAATAGAAGTTCTTTTGTATATTATTTAAAGATTTTAAAAGATTCTGGAATAAACTCTTTTAGTTTAGGCTCTTTAAATGTACTTGGTTTTACAACTTTTCCATTTCCATCTTTAAAAATGTATCTTTCATTTCCATTTAAATCAATATTTCTTTCAAATCTAACATTACTATATCTTCCTTGATTTTCAATATATTTTACTTCATTTAATGGATTAACACTGTCTATTAGAGGGAATTTTGACCAATTTGATTCCATAACTTCTTTAAATGCTAACTCTATATTCAAACCACTTGAGTAACCAATGTCTTCAACTAAGGAAAGTGCTTTTTCTATATTTTCAAAAACATCTTCGTTGAGCAAATCTTTTAAATAATTAATAGATGGTTCAATATTTACTTTTCTAAATGATAAATCATAATCTTTAAAATCTTTTTGTTTTTTAACAGCTAATAAAAAACTACCAACAACAAGAGTATCACAAACTCCATCTAAAAATTCAACACTATCATTACTTTTAATAGAATCAAAAATTTCAGTTGTTTCTTCTTTTACTAAATTAATATATAGCTCTTTTAAACCTTCTTTATTTAAAGCATTACCTACAAAATTATTCCAAGATACTACGTCCTGATACAAATAAATTAAATTCATTTTATTCTCCTTTTTATTCAAATATTTGTTTATTGAACTTAAAAATATAGTGTCCAATATCTATATCACTTTTATTTATTATAAAGTCAAAATTTATCATAAAGTGTTTATAAAATAAATCAATAGAATCACCACCTTTATATTTATAATTTTTATATTTTTTTCTATAAAAAGAAAGTGCCATAAATAAATCTTTTGCACTTTCTTTTTCAATATTAAAATATTTCACCAAAAGAACCAAACCATATGTATCAGAAAAAGTCTCATCAATGGCTTCTTTTAAATAGCTTCCTCTTTCTTCTAACTTTTCTTTTGAATACACAGAAAAATAATTAGCATGGTTTTCTAAAAATATATGTCCTATTTCATGAAATAATAGAATATGTTGAGAATATTTTTTTGTAACACCTTTGTAAAAATCATCAAGATACAAAGAATATGAAAAACTCTTGTTATGATTTGATGATAAATGAATTATATTAGGAGATATAAAATAATTTTTGTTCTTATTTTTTTTTATATATAATTTGTTATTTATTGATATATCAATATTATCTAAATCTTGATTAAATATAACATATAAAGGTTCGTCAATTAAATTAATTTTAAAAACTTTGCTTTTAAAATCTTTATAAAGAGAGTTAATATTATCAGCATTAAACTCAATTTGTAAATCCTCTCCTAATAATTGATTAATATCTTTATTATCTTTTAGATTAAGTTCTCTACCTAATAATTCACTTATATCAATATTTTGGCTTTTATTTTTAATATTTGATTCAGCAATAAGATTTGTTGAAAAAAATATCAAAAAATAAAAAAAAATTATTTTAATAAACATTTATAAATTCCTTGAAGTATTATTTATTTATAATATGATAAAAAAAAGAAAATTCAACAAAACAGGAAAAACAATGATAAAAATAATATTTACAATTTCATTGATACTATTATCATTTAATACATTTGCAGCTTATTATAAAACTGGAAAATTGTATAATGTGAGTGAATTAGTTAATAATGTAGATCAAGATATAGAAAATTATTGTAAAAGAAATTTAAACGAATTTAATAAAGAATTACAATCAAAAGAAGTAAAACAAAACGTAAATAATAGATATCAATTAAAAACAGCACAACCTTCTTACAATCATTCAAAAAATGAAAAGCTAAATCTAAATGCTTGCTTTAATATAGAAAAGCAAAAATTTAATAGTATAGTTAATATATATTATAAAAATAATGACTCTGAATTTTTGGAATGTTATGAGGAAATAAGAGATGATAGAAAAACAAGTATATCAGAAAATTTTTTAAATTGCTTAAGTGAAAATAGAAAAGAAAAGTGTAGGTATATAATAACGTCTGATGTTTCACCAGAAGAAAAAGCTATAATGTATAAAAATTGTTTAATGTAAAATAGGATGTAAAAAAATGAAAAAAAATAATTTATTGTTATTATTAATAATGCTTATAACAAGTTTTTCAGTTTTATCTGAAACAAATAATATAATAAAAAATGAACAGTGTGTCTTGATAAAGGAGAATAAATTGACTGATTATCTTCCAGAAGAAGACGTTAATAATTTTTTAGAAAATAGATTTATAGATAAAATTGAAACACAGAATATAAACTATTCAATTCAAGAAGTTAATAGAAAAGTAAATAGAAGAATAAAAACATATAAAGTATGCGCAGAATATAAGGAGAATTAATAATGAAAAAAATAGTATCTTTAATTGCTACAAGTATAATATTTTCGGGTTGTGTTGCAACAGATAATAAAGTAGATTATTCTTATGATTTTGAAAATTTATTAAAAAATAAAAGAATGCATTTAGTAGAAGTAAATGGAGAGGAAATACCTTATTACTATAATACAAATATTCATTTTAAAAATAATGAAGTAGAAAATTATAGCTTTTTTACTTCAAAAACACCATGTAATAGAGTTTTTGGTGACTATGTTATAGAAGGAAATACCTTAAAGATAAAAAATTATAAAGAAACAAAAAATATTTGCACAGATTTTAACAAAAATAAAACAGAAAGTATAATGAAAAATTTATATAATGGTGATTTAACTATTGAGAAATATGAAGAAGGTATAATATTAAAAAATGCTAATAATTATATGAAGTTTAAAAAAAATAATAAATAATACTTTACTTAATAAGGTTACTATGTTATATTATTGACACTAACTTAATTGGAGGAATATTTTTTGAAAGAAAAAAATCAACATAAACTAAACAACGAAATAACAGCAAAAAAAGTAAAATTAATTGATGAAGAAGGAACAATGCTTGGAGATAAGTCATTATCTGAAGCTTTGAATTTAGCTAAAGATAAAGATCTAGATTTAGTTGAAATGAAAGAAGAAAAAGATTTTTCTATCTGTAAACTTTTAAATTATGGGAAATATTTATATCAACAAAATAAAAATAAAAAATCACAAAAAGTGAAACCGATGAAAGAAATTAAGCTTCGTCCAGTAACAGAAAAAGCAGATTTAGATACAAAAGTTAATCATATAAAGGATTTCTTATCTTCTGGACATTCTGTTAAAATAAATGTTGTTTTTAAAGGTAGGGAATTAAATATGTTGTCTATGGGAGAAAATGTTATAAATTCTATTATAGAAGAAATAAAAGAATTTTGTACTATTAAAAAAGAAGTAAATAGACAAGGTAAAAGTTTAGTTGCAATAGTTGAGCCTTCAAAAAATTAATAATTAAGTTTAATATAAAAAAAAGCCTGATTAAAAATCAGGCTTTTTTTATTTTGATATAAATAAAAAAGTGATAAAATGTAATTATTAATAAAGGAATTATAAAAATGAAGGAAAAAATATTTAAAAATGCACTTGATTCATTTATAAACGCTTTTAGTAAAAATAACAGTAAAGAGGCAAAAAAAAATTCAAGAATAAAATTGGCAACCTCAACGCCATTTTTTGCTGGTGGTGCAGTTTTACAATATTTGAATGTGAATAATCAAACCCCACTTGAAATTTTACAAGTATTTCAATCATATAACATAGACCATACTTATGCAGCATTAACTTTATACGGTATAGGCTCTGCAATATTATTAACAGATCCAAGAGAAGAATCTCCAATACAAGAAGAATTAGCCCAATATGGTTCTGATTATTGTCCTTATGAATCATTTTCCGTGGCAAATAATGATTTAAAAGGTAAAGCAATACAAATGAAAATAAACAGGTTACATAACTTATCTTTTCAGCTTGGCAATAATAGTATTGTTGGAAAAACAACAAAATTTGTAGCTAATATATCAGAAAGAGCATTAAACAGTTTTGGTAAAAGTTCTAGACCAATATTAGATTTTTTTGGAAAAGGTGAATATGGATTCGAATTAATGAATCATAATAACCCAAGATTAGTAAAATACATGCCAGTTCCAAAGGCATTAAAACAAGTAATAAGTCCAGAAGCTTTTGATTCTGAAAGTCCTTTTAAAAAGGAAGAAGAAAAATTTGTATATGAAGTAAGAGAAAGAGCAATGAATAGAACAAAAGAAGAAATACTTGAAAGAAATATAGTGCTTGCTCTTGTAAAAGTTATAGATAAAATAAAACTAGGAAAAGAAGATAGAAAAGATATTAATGCATTAAAGAAATTAAAAACAATAAAATGTGAGACTTCACAAGGTAATATAAAAAGATATGACAATATAAATGAAATAACTAAAATATTATCAAAAGAAGAAGATGATATAGAAACAATAAAAAATTTAGAAATACCAGAATGGAATAGTGAACAAAGAGAAGGTGAAAGAACCTTTCATATATTTAAAGAACTTGATAGAATAACAAAAAGTAAAGATATAGAAATGTTAAAAAAACCTATGACATATAGAGAATTGTATAGAAATGAATTAATTATAGCAATTCAATTTAAATTAAGAAGTCCATATGAGAAAGAAAATATAGAAATTCAAAAAAAATCTCCCTTAATAAAAACACACTTTATTAATAAGATAAAAGATTATTATAGAGATTTAAAGAATATATCAACAGTAAATTTAGTAGGCACAACATTAGAAGAATATCCAACGCATAAAATTCTTATAGAAGAAAAAGAAAAAGAAGAAATTGAAAAACAAAAAATGGAAGAATTAAAAGAGTTAAATAACGAAAAATTAAAAGAATCAGAAGTAAAGAAAAAAATAAGGAAAAAAATATGAAAAATATATTAATAACATTAACAGGAATTTCAGGTTCTGGTAAAAGTACTGTTTTAAGAAAATTAGAAGAAGAGCACGATTATCATAAAGTGATTACTTGTACAACAAGAGATCCAAGACCAGCAGATAATGAAAAACATGGTGTTGATTATTATTTTTTATCTAAAAAGGACTTTAAAGAACAAGTAAATGAAAATAAATTTGTAGAAAATGAAGAATTCGATGGAAATCATTATGGTACACGTTGGAGTGAAATTGAAAATAAAAATACTTTACCAATAGCAATATTAGAACCGAATGGCGCAAAAAATATTAAAGAAATATTAAAGGATAAAAATTATGAAGTAATAAATGTTTTTATAGATTGTCCACCAGAGCTTGCTATTGAAAGAATAACTAAAAGGGATGCTTCTATACCAGAAAGGTTAGAAAAACGAATTAAAAGTATAAAAACAAAAGAATCAGATTGGCATGAAAGAGACTATGATTTAAGGGTTCCACCAACTGGTGATATAAATTTAATAAACCAAAAAATAACAGAAGCAATTATTGATTTTAGAAAAAAAGAGTCAATTGAGAATAAAAAAAATATAAAAAGAAATCAAAAATTAAAGTAAAAAAAAATAGGTCTTAAAGACCTATTTTTATTAACATTGAGAGATTTTTATTTCATCATTTTTACAAGTTTTGGATTCATAATCATTCATGCTATGAACGCTAACTGGTATTGTGAATGCTAAAATAAAAATAACTTTTACAAGTTTTTTCATGTTTAACTCCTATGTTTTGTGTGTGTGTGTTGCTTTTAAAAGCAGAACTATTATAACAAAAAAAAGAAATTAAAGCAATAAAAAAAAGCCTCAAATGAGGCTTTTTTAATATAAAATTTAATTATTAATAAACATCTTTAAATAATCTAATAGGTGTTTCTGTATATAAAGAAGAATAATTAAATGTAACACCTGTTATTTTTCCAATTATATCATCTCTATCAGCAAAACCAATAAATCTTGAATCTTTACTTAAATTTCTATTATCACCCATAATGAAATATTTACCTTCTGGAACAACAATTTCATTAAAGTTTTTAATAGTGTTATTTTTCAAATACTGAGTCATATCGTATCCTTTTTTAGAAACAGCATAAATAACAGGATATTCTAAGTCACCTTGCTTTTCATTAAAGGTCTTATATGCAAAACCTTCTCTTGCTTGTGGTAATTCATTCAAATCCAAATTATTAGGAGTTTGTGAAAACGCTACATCATTAACATAAATAATGTTATTCACCATTTTTATTCTATCATTTGGTTTACCTATAACTCTCTTTACATATCTAATACTATTACCTTCGTCATTCATGAAAGTAGCGATAATATCACCCCTCTCAGGCTCTGAAAAAGTATGTAAATTAATATTAGTAAAAGGCAAATGTAGATCATAAGCCATCATATTGACAGTAACAAGATCACCTTCAACTAAAGTTGGATTCATTGAAGAACTTGGAATTGTATACCAATTAAAAAAACTACTTCTTACGATCATTATTACAAGAATAACAAAAAATGTAGTTTTCCATTCTTTCCATATTGTTTTTAATTTTCTTTTGTGTCCGACATTAATAGACATATAAAACCCTCTCACCAGTTTGGATTAATAATACCAAATATAGAGAAGGTTGTCAAGCTTTTTTTTATTATTTTATATATTTTTTTAAAACTGGTGAAAAATAAATCAAGTTGTTTATTGAGTGTGCATATACTATCAAAAAAAAAATCAAAATGCAAATATATTTAAAAAATAATTTTTCATTATAAAAAAAAATGTTATAATTAATATATAATATAAAAAATAATAAGGAAAAAAATGTTTATAATTCAACGAGAGGCGGATACCCCATATTTCTCAAAAAATATATCTATTTCCCTTGATAATGAAAATCATGATTTATCAATTAATGCTTTTTATAAAGTATACAAAAAAAATGGCATAAAAAATGGAAATATTTATATAGAGCTTGTTAAAAATAAAGAAGCAAATAAAAGAACAATAAATGATGATACATTAATAAAATTAGAGTTATTAGTTGAAGATGAAAACGAAGTAAGAAAAAATATAAATGGTTTTGTGAAAAATATAGAAAACATAATTAACAAAAATATGTCTGAATCCTTAAAGGATAAAGTAAGTTTGATAAACAAGTTAGCAAATAAATACAGTGAGCGTTTATCAGAAAATAAAAATGCAATATATATAAATCCAGATTATAAAGAAATAAACACAGATCCTAACAATAACAATAATAATAATAATAATAATAATAGTAATAGTAATAGTAATAATGATGTAACGTATAATAATTCAGGTGAATCTTTTAAAGATAAATTTAATAGAATACCACTGGCTTATATTATAGAAAAATTAGCAGAGATGAATGTAATTTCATTAGAAAAAGATAAAAAATCAAATGGTGATGAAGATTTTTATTGGATTGAGTCTGAAAAACTTGCAAAATCAAGTAAAGTAACTGTCCTTGCAATAAGAACAATAGAAAATCAATCAGGTAATGTTATAAAAAAATACAAACATTGTAGAGATTTAAATAATAATAAGCTTACTACAACAAGTGCGATGGGATTATTATATGCTCTTGAAAGAGAAGGTTGTACAGGTGGAAGAGAAGCGGGTGAGCTTGCAGGTCAGATAATAAGAGATTCAGGAGGATTTAAAGCTTTTCCTTTAATAGATGAAGAAAATGAAACAATGACATATGGAGAGGGTGGAAATATAGTTAATATAGTTTCATTAGAATTGCAATCAAGATTGCCAAGCATTCATAATACAAAAAAATCACAAGATTATAAAGATTACTTAATAAATAAAAGAATGATAGACTCTTCAATAATTGAAAGAGAATTTAATACAAAAGAAATAAAAACAGGATCTTTTTATAGTCATGAAAATTATATGTATGGAAGTATAGGATTATTCACACTTAGATATTTTGATAATGAGTATAAAAAAACATATGAGAGATTTTCTTTTGATCAAGAAGGAAATCTTAATAGAGGTCATTTATCAAATATTCCAATAAAGGGTAGAAGTCATATAATAAAAAATGAAGGTGCAAAAGCAACAATATTTACAGAAGCTGTTATAGATAATTATTCTATGGAAAATTTAATGGAAATATCACCAAATCATAATAGTAAAGATTATAATTATGTAGGTTTGACAAGTGTTGTTAATATAATGGGTTGGTTTGAACATAATTTAAATATAAAATTACAGTTTAAAGAAGATTCTAAAACTAAAGAAGATATAACAAAAATAATGTATATTGATAGAAAAGAGGAAGTTCTTGAAAACCAAGAAGATGAAATGAAAAAATTAGCAAAAGCACTCAAAACAAAAAGATTACATTATATTCATGATAAGAAATCAAAATGGTCAGAAACAACCTCAAGTAAAGTTCTATTTAGATTACAAAAGGTTTTAGAAAAAATAGATCCTGAGATTCAATTAAATGTTATCGAACTAGATAAAAACAACTATAAAGTTGATTATAATATTTTTGATAAAGGTTCAGGTTGTACTGATTATATATTGGATAGTACTAATGCTATTGATTTTTTAGAAAGAAATAATATAAAATCAAAATATAATTCAGAAATTTCTGATTATAATGTTGAATTAGTAACTAAAAAAGAAAAATGGTTGGAATTAACAGAAGATAATATGGAAATAAGAGAAAAAATAAAAAAAAGAATATTTGAATTAACAGGTACAACTAACTTTATATTCTCTTTTGATAATGACATGTCAGCATTACCTAAAACTAAACACTTATATAATGTTTGTGAATTTTTTAACTTAGGTTATTCTTCAACAATTCCAACATTTGAACATAATATAAATGATAATAATGATATATTAAAAACTTATAAAACATTATTGAATCAAGGAAATGAAGAAGGTGCTAATAACTTGTTAAATGGATTTTTATCTCAAATTCAAACTAATAAAAATAGAACTCCTGAAAATATGGAAGAGTTAATGAAAGAGAGTACAAGAATAGAACTTAAAAAAAAAGGAAACGCAAAAAATAAAAGGAAACCTTAAATAAAAAAACCGCTAAAAGCGGTTTTTTATTTAATATTCTTTAATATTATTTTCTTAATGCGTGTAAAACACCTACATAAAAGAATCCTATTGCATTAGAGAATAAAGAATTATCAGCCTTTAATATTTCTCTATCGACAAGATGTTTTTCAATTCTTTTAAGGAAAATATTTTCTGCTCCACCTACTAAAATAATATTTTCAATATTATCATATGTTTTAACAATATTTTTCATAGCAGTAATAGAGTTTTCAATAACTGGTGTAGTCTTCTTAATGTGTTCATCAAGTTCAATAATTTGTTTTCCAATTTTTAATGCTCTTTTTCTTTCTGAAGTTCCATCTGGATTTTTTATTTTTCTTGGTTTTCTAATTGCATTATCAATAGCACTTAAATCATCATAAGTTCTATCAATTTGTTGAGATATTGACTTTGCTAATGCATTCAATATCTTAGACATACCACCAGGGATTGCATCACTTCTTTGATCGATAGGGCTTAATCCTTTTGTGGTTAATACATCAAATGTTAAATATCCAGGGTCAATAATAAGGTTGTATTCTTCAAGCATATCTTCATATAAATCATTATCAATAGCCACTTGATAAAATCCACCAAGTGGTTGTGGTATAACAAGTACTTCTTTAACAACACATTTTTTATTATCAGATAATTCAAATTCACCAGTAAATAATTCAGCAAGTTTTTCAGCATTTCTTATATAATTAACTGGAAGACCTAAAACAAGTACATCATATTCTTCTTTACCCATATAACTTAAAGCACCTAAAAATAAGGCTTTATACTGTGGACTGAAAATATATGATTCATCAAGTACCTTTGCTGCATCTGTATTAGATCCACTTATTAAAGCTTCTGTTTCTACTCCAACTTCGAAATGTGTTCCATCTACATCAACTATTTTAGTATCTCTAGCCATAAACATATTACCTGAAATACTTTGGTTACTTGCCAATGGTGTAATAGAAGGAAAAGAGCCATATACAAGTTCTCCATTTTCATCTACACCTGCTACATATTTTGTGTTTCCATATCCAACATCAATAGAACCAATATTACCTTTTATGTCTTCAAAATTTCTTTTAGAGATACCTTCAAAAGCATCTTTTAGATCTTTGTTTAAAACATACTTCATAATATTAGAAACTGCTACTGAAGTTGCTGTTTTTTTAGCTGTCATAATCTATCTCCTGATTTTCAAATAATCTTATAATAAAAAAAAATAAAATCAACCTTATTTTAAAAATTAATTAAAAAATAAGCGATTTTTGAAAATTAATTATTTTCAAAAACTTTTATTTTTTCAAAAACTTCGATTATTCTTTCTTTTAAATAAGTTTTTCTATTTCTTGATTTTGTGCTTTTAATTCCTCTTGATAAAACACCTTTACTACCAATAACAATAACTAATGATTTACCACGAGTAATCGCTGTATAAATCCAGCTTCTATCAATAACCTGTGTAAATACTTGTGGTATAGGTATTATAACAACAGGATATTCAGATCCTTGACTTTTATGACCTGTAATAACATAAGAAGGAAGGATTTGATCCATTTCTTTAATGGTATATTCAGAATGTTTTCCATTATCAAATTCGACATAAATACCAGTTTCATTGATTAACTTTATAGTTCCAGTATCGCCATTAAATATTTCTTTGTCATAGTTATTTATGATTTGTATAATTTTATCATTTTTTCTGTAATTAAAATCGCCTTTTTTTATAAAATATTCATGTTCTTCTTCTTTTTTATTTAATAACTCTTGCAATACAATATTTAAGTTTTTAGTACCTAAATCAGTATCATGGATGGGGGATAAAATTTGTATATCTTTTTGTGGATTAAAATTAAAAGTTTTAGATATTTTATTTTGTATAATAAATTTCATTTTATCTAATGTTTCTTGATCGGTTTTTGCTTCAAGAAAATAAAAATCATCTAGTTTGTTTTTTTGATAATTTAAATTAAAATCAAATTTACCTTTATCTATATCATGCGATTTAATAATAATAGAAGATGTTCCTTTTTGTCTTTGTATCTTTTCAATTCTTGCACAAGCAACTTGCTTTGAATTAATAATATCCCTCAAAACCGCCCCTGCACTAACAGAAGGAAGTTGACCAATATCACCTATTATAACAACTTGTGCTTTTAATGGTATTGCTCTTAATAAATTTACCATTAAAAATATATCTATCATAGAAGCTTCATCAATAAAAATAACATCACAATCAAGAGGATTATCTTCATCAACGGTAAAACCATTTTTCATTGGATTAAATTCAAGTAATCTATGTATAGTAGAAGCAAACTTTTTACTTGATTCTGTCATTTTTTGTGCTGCTCTTCCAGTTGGAGCACATAAAATTACTTTTTTATCTAGTTTTTCAAATTGATTTATAATTTCATTAAGCACAGTAGTCTTTCCGACACCTGGTTTACCAGTAATAACAGCAATTTTATTATTTAAAGATGTAATTATTGCATTTTCTTGTTCTTCTGTAAATGTTAATTTTTTTTCAACATAATCCACTTCTTTAATATTCGGTAATTTTACATCTTCAGTATAATTTTTTATTTGATATATTCTTTTTGCTAATTCATTTTCATAGTTAAACATTGTTTCTGTTTGAATATATTCTTCATTGTTTTCTTCAAAAGTAATTCTATGAAATTGTCCCTTTGATATACCATCTTCAAGAGCCTCTAAAATTAATGTAATATCAATATTATCTTTTTTTAAATAATCATAAGTTAAATTAATAACCTGTTCCTTTGATATTATACAGTCACCTGTTTTTTGAATTTCAAATAAAAAATTCATTAATGCGCCTTTAATACGAACAGGAGAGTCCAATGCAAATCCCATATTTAAAACAATGTAGTCTATTGTTTTAAAATCAATAGTTCTTACTTTTGTTGATATATTGTATGGAAATGTTTTTAATAAACTTATAGATTCATTACCAAAAGATTTGTAAATTTTTACTGCTTCAAAATTTTTAAAACCTAATCTGATTAATTCACTTACAATTTGCTCTGAAGGTTTTACTTCATTCCAAGAGTTAATAATTTTTGTTAGTGTTCTTTGACCTAGTTTTGGTATTCTTAATAACTTTTCTGGTTTTTGATCTATTATTTTTAATGAATCTTCTCCAAATAATTCTACTATTTTTTTTGCACTAACTTTCCCAATACCTTTTATAATACCAGAAGATAAATATTCTAAAATAGATTCTTCTTCAGTGGGTTCTAAAACTTCAATAAATTCAGCAGAAAAAACATTTTTTCCTTTTTTATTTATCCAAGAACCTTTTGCTTTAAAGTAATCACCACCTCTAATATTTTGAGCTATACCTTGCAATATGAACTCTTCTTTTTGCTTGTTTTGTACTTCTAAAATATAGAAGTTTTCATTACCTTCAAATTTTATTTTTTTTATAAAGCCCTCAAAAGTAATTAAATTATTTCCATTCATTTATTGTTATCTCCAAAATATAGAAATCTTATCATCGTATTTTATATTGTAAAGTTTATTAAAAAAATAAAAAAAGGAAAATATTAAATTTTCCTTTTTAATTAATATTATATTAATATTATAACATCAAATCCAAAGAACTTTCAGAAGAATTTTTTATTTTCACAACCAATTTGTCTCCAGATACGAAATCTTTATTTGAATTATTTTTGACAAGAGTTCGAGCACCGTTATAAGTCTCAACAATTAAGAATTGCTTTTCAGAAGAAATAACAGTAACTTCAATTTCAGAACCTTTCTTTTTATCTATAAAACTTAAAAAAGGATTTTCAATAAGATTTTTAACACTGAATTTAAGCACATGATTACTAAATTCAATATATTTTAGTTCTGCTTTTAAAGTATCGCCTATTTTATATTTATTTAATTCTTTATAAGAATCAAAATTCCAAGACATTTCTTCACCAAAAATATAACCTTGAACACCACTTTCAACTTCCACTTTTAAAAATTTATCACCTACATTAACAACAGTAACCTCAAAAACTTCACCTTCTTTATGTTCTTTTGTAAACTCTATTAAAGGATTTTTTACGTTATCTCTATAATTTAATTTTACTTCTTTTGATTCATGTCTTATTTCATTAATTTTAACATCTATATTTTGACCTTTTGAAAAGTATTCTTCAATTTTATCTTTAATTGAATACCAAGATAGATCTGTATAATGAATAAAGAAATCAATAGAATTATCATAACTAACAACGATACCATTTTTATATATATCAGAAATTTCAACATTAATCATATCGTCTACTTTATTATTATTTAAAAAGTTTTCCCAAGGCGCAGTATCAAAATCTTTAAGACTAACAGAAACTCTTTTCTTTTCTGAATCAATATTTGATACTACTAAATCAAGCTCTTGATTAACTTCAAGAACTTCACTTGCATGTTTAACATTTCTCCAAGAGATATCATTTAAATGTAAAAGAGAATCCATAAAGCCAAGATCTATAAAAGCACCATATTTCACAAAAGTTTTTACACTTCCAGTTACTTTAGAGCCAACTTTTAATTTAGCAAATTCATCTTCAAAATTAATTCCTAATTCTTTCTCAATATAATGTTTTCTTGAGGCAAAAATACTGTTTTTATCGAAATCATATTTAATTATTTTAACTTTAAATTTTTCATTTATTAGAAAATCATAATTATTTTTAGTTTTTATATCAATTAAAGATAAAGGAATAAAAACTTCCATACCATAAAAATCAGCAACAAAACCTTTATTAACAATCTTTTTACCTATAACTTCAATATAATAATCTTCTTTGCTTGATTTAATAACTTCTTCTCTTGCATTTTCTTGTATAGCCTTTTTATAAGAAAGAACACTTGTTCCTTCGCCATCATCTATACTTTCAAGAACAACTTGTATTTTATCACCTATTTTTATTGAAAGTTCTCCTGAAAAATTTTTAAATTCTTCAATATCAATATAACCCTCTGATTTAAAACCAAAATCAACAATAACATGCTTGTTTGTTATACTTATAACTTCAACTTCAATGTTATTACCCTCTAAAAAATTAAAATCTACTTGTTGTTCAAATAGTTCTTTAAAACTTAAATCCATATTTTTTTTCCTTTAAAAAACAAAAATAATAAAATATTATTTTAATATTATTAACCAAACTATTTAAAAGTCAACAAAAATAAAACTTATTTTTTCTTTTTAAATATTGAAAAAAATATTAAAAAAGGTGAAATGAGTGATTGGGTTAATGCTTTATGGTTTTTATTTTTATTTTTAAAATTAAAACTATAGATTAAAAAATTATAAATATAAATTATAAAGCTTAATTGATAATATAAAATAATAAGGTAGAAAAATAAAAGATCAGTTATGTTAATTTCAATATAAAATAGTAATTGTTTTATTACAATAATAGAAAAAATTAAATAAATAAATAATGAAAATATTAATATTTTTTTTGTAAATTTTTTAAAATAAAAAACAAAAAATAAAAAAATTATATTTAAAATAAATGAGTAGAAAAAGACTTGAAAATAAAATAGTGACATATTGTTGGTTATTATGGATATTAACCAACAAAATATAAAAAAATTAAAATATAAGTTTATATTTTTCTGAAATAATAAATAAGTAATAAATACAGGAACAGAATAAATTATATTTTCTTTATAAAAATCAATTTCATTACTAAAAAAATAATTAATAAAGTAAGTCGTTAATAAAATAGTAAAAGTTATTAAAACTTGTTTTGATAAATAATTAAACATAAAATTCCTAAAAAAGTTGCAAAATCGTTATTTTTTTTTATATAATATATCAAATTTTAAATTATCAAATAGGAGAAGAAATGTTAAATCAAATTAAATATTTTACCTCATGTGTAATAGTTACATTATCTACAATGTTTATTTTTAACTTAGAAGCAAATAATATAGTAGAAGAAATACCTCAATCTACATTTAATATTGAAAATATAAATTATAATTTTAAAGATATAGATTGGAATAATATGTTCGCCTCAGAACAAAAATTTATAGAATCTAAAATTAATTCATTAAAATTAAAAATGAAACAATGTGAAAAATTTGATAATTTTGTAAATCAATATTTGCTATTTTATAGCACTCAAAAGATTAAGTAAGACTCCCCCCCCTTTCTTTAGATATGGGAGTTTCAGATTTATTTGATAACGACTATGAAGATAATTGCTAAAACCTGCTTGCAGGTTTTTTTTATTTAAAAAATATGTTAAAATAATAATAGAAAATAAAAGATATAAAAAAATGAATGATTTAATATATAAAGACGAAAAAGGAATAACAAATTACACTTGTAATTTATTATCTATAAAAAATAATAAAAATTTAATAATTTCTCACAAAAACAACAAGTATAATCTTGAAACAAACTTGCTGCTTCCATTATATCGTTTATTATCTGAGGCTCAAAAAGAAAAATTTAAAGATTATTTTATCGAAAAATATAAAGATACAAAATTTAAAGTAAAACTTCATGATATTGATAAAAAACATCATGGTTATATATTTCATATGGAAAATCAAAAAGAAATAAATTTAGCAAATTTAATAGAGCAAGAAATAAAAATATTTTTAGATAATACAAATAAAAAAAATCCTCCTGTATATTCACCTGAAATAAAAAAAGTGAATTCTATATCTGATATAACTGTTAATTATAAAGGAAATAACTACAAATTATTTTTAGACCTATTAGATACAGGATATATAAAATTTAATAAAGAAGACAAAAAGAATATAGATAATGTATTTTATGAAAAAATAAAAAAAATAATAAAAAATAAAAATGATATAAAAGTAACATATATAGGTGATATTAATTATTCTCAAAAAGTTGATATTAAATATTTAGAGCATGGTAAATGGAAAAGCTTAAAAGAAGAAATGTCAGACTTATTAATTCCAAAAGAAGTTATAAATAGAGATAATAAAAAAGTTCTTAAAGGTATAGTATCAAATGTAATAGACGGTGACACAATAGACATTTATGATGGTTTTAATAAAACAAGAATAAGATTAGATAATATAGATGCAAGAGAAAAACAACAATTAGGTGGTGGAATGGCTACAAAATATTTAACCCAAAAAATATATGGAAAAGAAATAAAGGTAGCTTATAGAGAAAAAGATAAATATAATAGAATAGTTGCAACCTTATATATTGAAACAGAAAATCCATTTGAAAAAGATTTTAATATAAATGAAGATTTAGTTAGAAATGGAATGGCATATAATATCGGCTATAAGTATAGAGCGGCTGCTCAAAAAGCGAAAGAAGAGAATTTAGGAATATGGAAGTATAAAAGTGTAACTCCTGATATATTTAGACAAAATGAAAAGTATTATAAACAAAAAGAAAAAGAAAAAAGAGATAAAAAGCATTGGAGAAATAAACACGAAAAAAGAAATAAGAAATTAAAATAAAAATATAATTGACTTATTAAATAATTAAAGTAAATTATGATAATAAAATAAATATTTAATTAAATAAAAATATGGAAACAGGAAACAAGGTGTAAATATGAATAATACAAAAAAAATTTTATTATCAACTATAATAACAGCAATATTTTTATCAGGTTGTTCTAACGAAGAAAGTGTAGATGACGTAATTAAGACAGAGAAAGAAACTAAGGTAACTATTGTTGAAGCTGAAAAAGTTGAAACAGAAGAAGAGCCTGTAAAACCTGAGAAATCAGAACTTGAAAAAGCTTCTAACTTGGAAATAACTGAGCCTCCAAAAGAAAAAGTAGATGATAAAGAATTATTATTAAAAGAGTTCACAAATTATTCGGATATGAATACAAATGCAAATAATCCTGAATTGCAAAAATTAATAGACGAAACTATAAAAGAATACGAGGAAATTGTAAATAAAATAATTAATGATTTTGATAATTATAAAAAATCATCTTTACAAGAAAGAGAAGAAAATAAATTAGAGATACAAAATGCACTTAAAGAACAAAATGATCTGCATGAAGAGAATTGTTCTTCTATAAATGATACTAATATTGACTCTTGTAACAAAATAGGTGAATCAATAACTGAAATGAAAAATACTATTTTAAAGATAGATAACTCTATGAAAAATGAATTAAAAAAATTAAATGTTGAAGAAAGAAATCAATTAAAAAAATATCAATCTCAAATGAAAACAAATGTATCAAAATTATTATCTCAGGATACTAAATGATAAATATATCTAAAAAAGATTTAAATAAAATAAAGAAGAAACTGAATAAAGAGAGTTATTTAAGAATAACTCTCGTTAAAAGCGGTTGTACAGGATTTGAATATAAATTTATTGAAGATAAAAACTTTGATAAGAAAAAAGATTGTATAGCGGAAAATACAATAATTTTTTTTAAAACACTTATTCCTAAAATAGAAGGTTCTACTATTTACTATAAAAAAAATGGATTAAATGAAAAATTAGAAATTAAAAACCCAAATATTTCTGCTGAATGTGGTTTTAACAGTTAACTAAAAACCTATTCATTTCTTTTTATTCTTTGATATCTTATTAATAGTCAACTCACTATAAAAGGTATCTATTTATGAAAACTTATCTCTCTATTGGTCAAGCTGCTAAAATTTTAGGCATTTCTCTTTCTACTATGTATCGTTGGGAAAAATTAGGTAAACTTAATGCTTGTTTTCGTACTTTTGGAAATCATAGACGTTATTTGAAAGCTGATATTGATAAGATTTCTAATAATCATAATAAGAAAACCACCATCGCTTACGCAAGAGTCTCTACTTATAAACAAAAAAATGACCTCGAAAATCAAAAAAATACTCTAAAAAATTATTGCATTAATAATAATATTAATAATTATAAAATTATTAGTGATTTAGGAAGTGG
>Ga0208300_100259_pt1 | contig 46934 bp, 36 predicted proteins | sample 23_taG_FD_184096 | JGI IMG/M metagenome (GOLD analysis project Ga0208300, IMG submission 184096) | Marine viral communities from Cariaco Basin, Caribbean Sea - 23_WHOI_OMZ (SPAdes) (version 2) | ecosystem: Environmental > Aquatic > Marine > Oceanic | place: Caribbean Sea: Cariaco Basin...
TTAATAAGAAGAACTTCCATTTGTTTTTAAAAGAGTGCGAGTTTAGATTCAACTATGGCTCACCATCTAATCAGCTGAAAACCTTGAGAAAATGGTGTGATATTTAATCCTTATCTACTACAGCCCCTAAATTATTTTAAGCGTGCTTTATATTGAAATTTATTGAGTAAAAATACGCTTATCATCGTCTAAATATTCAAGCCATTCTTATAACCAGCCTTTATATTAATCTTTTATATAAACATAGCTGGATAAATGGTTTGCAATATTTGGTCAAATCCCTACAATTAATAGTCCGTTCAAATCAGGAATAATGCGTCTTATGACTAACCCTGCTGCCACCAACGACTTGTCGGCGCTACCGACCTTGTCTTCAGAGCTTAATGAGCTTAACGAAGCTCAGCTTACCGAATTTGCAAATGCTGCTGAAGCTCTAATCCTACAAGTAACTGATGCGCGTACACTGCAAGATTTGCGTGTGCAATTGACTGGTAAAAAGAGTCCGTTAACGGGCTGGTCAAAGCAGATGGGCAAGCTCGATGCTGATGATAAAAAAACTTACGGCGGCTGGTTGCATCAAGTACGTAGCCGCATTCAGCAAGCACTGACAGACCAACAGCAGCAACTAGAAGTCGCCGCACTCAATGCCAAGTTGGAGGCCGAGAGCATTGATATTACTTTGCCTGCTCGCGGTGGTCAAAAAGGTCGTCTGCATCCAGTGACCATGATTACTCAGCGTATGCAGCAGTACTTTATTCAAGCGGGTTTCAATGTTGCAACCGGCCCTGAAGTTGAGAGCGACTACTATAATTTTGAAGCGTTGAATATCCCGTCGCATCATCCTGCGCGCGCGATGCATGACACCTTTTATTTTGATGCGCATTATCTACTGCGTACGCATACCAGTCCTGTCCAGATTCGTACCATGGAAAAAAATGAGCCACCGATTCGCATCATTTGCCCAGGCCGTGTTTATCGTAACGACTCAGACCAAACTCATTCGCCGATGTTCCATCAGTTAGAAGGTCTTATGGTCACCGAGTCGAGCACTTTTGCTGAGCTAAAAGGTTTAATCAGTGAGTTTTTAGAAGCGTTTTTTGCCAAAGAACTGACCGTACGTTTCCGTCCTTCGTTTTTCCCATTCACTGAGCCTTCAGCAGAAGTGGATATCTTAGATGATAATGGCAAGTGGCTTGAAGTGATGGGCTGCGGTATGGTACATCCACAAGTATTGACCAATTGCGGTATCGATAGCGACAAATACACTGGCTTTGCTTTTGGTATGGGTATCGAGCGCTTTGCGATGCTGTATTACGGTATTGATGACTTGCGCTTATTTTTCCAAAATGACGTGCGCTTCTTAAAGCAATTTGGCTAGAGTTTTCCTTATACCTATATAGTCAGTTCAAGATAATTTAGATCCAAGGAAAGTGAGTGAAAGTACTACAAATTGTAGACTGAGCGAGCCTGACGCTGTATCTAATTTATATAGGATTGACCATAGCAAGTTAATTTGCCAAGCTTTACTCCAACATCTTTATTATAAAATTCTGATCCGAGATATTTATGAAAATTAGCGAACAGTGGCTACGTCAATGGGTAAATCCCCAAAATACCAGCGAACAGTTGGCTGAACAGCTGACCATGGCAGGGCTTGAAATTGATGATCGTTACGCAGTTGCCCGTGCTTTTAGCGGTGTGGTTGTCGGTGAAGTCATCAGCATTGAGCAGCATCCTGATGCAGATAAATTGCGTGTTACTCAAGTAAATATCGGTGACGCTGAGCCATTACAAATTGTCTGCGGCGCGCCTAACGTGACCGTCGGTATGAAAGCGCCTGTCGCTACCGTTGGTGCGGTATTGCCAAGCGATGATAAGAAAGGGTTTAAAATCAAAAAGAGTAAGCTACGCGGTGTGGCCTCAAACGGTATGCTATGCGGCGCTTCTGAAATTGATTTAGTCGATGATATAGATGGCTTGCTTGAGCTGCCTGAAGATGCACCAGTTGGTACGGATATTCGTGAGTATCTAGGTTTAGATAATCAAATATTGGATATCTCAATCACCCCAAACCGTGGTGATTGCTTTAGCGTACGTGGTATCGCTCGTGAAATATCTGTCATCAACGATTTATCTGTACAAATGCCAGAAATCTCTACCAATACTGCTGGCACTGCTGCAACGCCAGCTGTGACAGTTGATGCAAAGGAAGCCTGTCCTCGCTATCTGTTACAATCGATTAGCAATATTGATCGTAGTATCGATACTCCGAAATGGATGCAAGATGCGCTGGTACAGTCAGGACTACGTTCACACAATTTCTTGGTCGATGTGACCAACTATGTATTGATGGAATTGGGTCAACCGTTACATGCGTTTGACGCAGACACGATCGAAGGTGATATCGTTGTACGTTTGGCACAGCCTGATGAAACCATTACTTTGCTTAATGAGCAAACCGTTACCTTGACGGGTGATGAGCTTGTGATTGCTGATGACAAAGGTGCCTTGGCACTGGCTGGTATCATGGGTGGTCAGCGTAGCAGTGTCACTGATAGCACTACCAATATCGTTGTAGAAAGTGCTTTCTTTAATCAACTCGCTATCGCTGCACGCGCACGTCGTTTCGGGCTACATACGGACGCATCACAGCGTTTTGAGCGCGGTGTCGACTTTGAATTGCCAGCATTGGCGTTGGCACGAGCTTGTGATTTAATCACCAGTATCACTGGCGGTGAAGCTGGACAAATAGTCACGGCCGAAAACCTTGAGCATTTGCCAGCACGCGCGCCAATTACATTGCCCATCGCGAAAGTTCGCGATGTCATTGGGATTGATATTGAACCAACTGAGATGGTACGTATCTTGACCCAATTGGGTTTTGACGTAGAGCAGCAGAGCGATGTGCTGGTTTGTAAGCCGCCATCTTATCGTTTTGATATGAGTATCCGCGAGGATTTAATCGAAGAAATTGCTCGTATCTATGGCTATGACAATATTCCAAGCGTCCTGCCACATTTGCAAGTCAGTATGGATTATGATGATACTGCAGATTTGACGCATGAGATGAAGCTCGCATTGGTCGACAACGGCTATATGGAAGCGATCAGCTTTAGCTTTAGTGATGCAAAACTAGAAGCATTGCTTGACGACGAAGCGCTAGGGGAAGTGTTGGCACTGGCAAACCCTATCTCTAGTGATTTAGCCGTTATGCGTCGTACTTTGCTATCGAGCCTATTGCCTTGCGTGCAATATAATTTAAATCGTCAGCAGCCGCGCGTACGTTTCTTCGAGACAGGTCTTAGCTTTGTTGGACAAAGTATTAGTGACTTAGTGCAAACGCCAAGTATTGCTTTAGTCGCAGTTGGTGATATATGGAGCGAGCAAGCTTATCAGAATCGTGCGTTAGATTTTTATGACCTAAAGCATGATATTGAGCAGCTATTACCAGCTCAAATCGATAGCGCACGTATCCGCTACGAGCGTAGCACGCTGAGTTTCTTGCATCCAGGACAAAGCGCTGAGTTGTATATTGATGATATATACGTTGGTTGGTTAGGCCAGTTGCACCCAAATACTGCTAAGCAATTAGATCTGCCTACGACATGGGTCGCTCAATTGTCACTGGCACCGCTATTGACGACTGCACGTGAGCAGCATGCTATCACGACACCAAGCAAGTTCCCACAAGTACGCCGTGATATTGCTATCTTGGTAGACAGTGACATCAGTTTGCAGACACTAGAGACAACGGTGAGAACTGCGGCAGGCAATATGCTGACTGACCTTTGGTTATTTGATGTTTATCAAGGTGACAAAGTACCAGAAGGTCAGCGCTCACTAGCGTTTGCACTAATATGGCAAGATAGTACGCAAACGTTGTCTGACGAGGCCGTTAAGACTGCCACAGATAAAGTGGTACAAGCGCTAACTGACCAGCATTCTGTACAGCTGCGCGACAGCTAACATTTAGTAAGTATTATACCCAATGCTCTGTAGTCTTTTTACCATGAGGCTACGGAGCATTGCTATTCATAGAATAAGTTAAGTGGTTATTAATAAAGGATTTTAATGAAGACTTTGTTAAAAAACGGTCAAAAAACCTTTATAATAGCTAGCCTTAACCCTCATACCGCTAAACCATGATATTCGACATCACGACATAGCATAGGAGTCGTACTGTGAGCACCTTAACCAAATCTGACATGATTGAGCATTTGATGAGTCACCTAAACCTAACACGCCAAGAAGGTCGCTGTCTGGTGGAGAACTTTTTTGATGAGCTGTCAGAGAGTTTGATTGATGGCAAAGAGGTCAAGCTTTCAGGCTTTGGCAACTTTGAGCTTAAAGATAAGAACAGCCGTCCAGGCCGTAACCCGAAAACAGGGGAGCCTGTTGCAGTATCCGCACGCCGTGTGGTTACTTTTAAGACAGGGCAAAAATTTCGTCAGAAGGTTGACGAGCGTTTATTTGATAGCTAATACCTAGTTTGGCACTGCACTGAACGATAGTGTGTCTGTTTTATCGTGAGTTTATAAGAATGCTAGTGCGTATTTGCACTTAGTTATTTTTGCGTACATCTATGTATTTCGATATTGCAGCACGTATCGCATATTAGGGTTATCTATAAAGTAGAAACCTACTAAAATCATAAATGATAGACATAAAAAAAGAGAGCATAGGCTCTCTTTTTTTTACTACAGTTTATCTATTGTATGAACAATAAATTACTGAGCTTCTTCAACTACTACTTCGTCAGAAGCTTCAACAGCAGCAGTATCAGTTTCGCTAGCTACGTCTACGCTAGTGGTGTCGCCGTCTACAGGAACTTCAGCGTCCATTTCGTCAGTAGCAGTTGCAACTTGAGCATCAGCGATGTCAGCTTCAGCGTCAGCAACAGCAGCGTCAGCATCAGCAGGGATAGCTTCACCGTCAGCAGCGCCTTCAGCTAGCTCTTCTTGTGCGTCTTGCACTTCTTCTTGCGCGTCAGATAAATCTTCAGCAGCGTTTTCTTTGCTGCTATCACAGGCAGTAAGGCCCATAGTTGCAGTCATGATACCAGCTAGAGCAAGTAATTTAAGTTTCATATGGTTTTCTCCGGAAAAATGAAATGAGCAGTAGCAGCAACAAAGGTCGAAATCCGAGATTTCTCAGAATTCAACTAGTCTTAGTCGCAGCTACTCAGCTTCCACGCATTCTATAGGTTTTCTAAGTAAATAGAAATAGCCTGTACAATTAAGTAACAATAAAATTTAAAATAATATTTTACTTTCTCTATCCGATATACTTTTTAATACAAGAGGCTAGATTAATCGACGTATAATCAATGACATCAGAGGGATTAAGACCTCTTTTGGTTCTCATTTTTTGTCTCGAATTGTTGATATTAGCCCCGTTTTTATGGGTAAGAATTGAATTAAATAGTCCGATTATGGTCCTATATTACATAAATCCTAGTTAAGTTAGCAATTTTATAGGTTTCTACTTGCTTTTAGGATAGTAGACTAGGTCATAGCGTAAATTAACTGGCTAAATAATATATAACATAAGTAATGATTAATGATTAATAGAAGTAGTGGCTAATAGAGATAGTGGTTAATAGAAATAATGAATCAATCTATATTTGAGGAATAGAATTATGAAATGGCAAGGTAGACGAGGCAGCTCGAATGTGCGCTCTAGCACAGGTGGCGGTAAGATGATCGGCGGTGGTATTGGCGGTATTATCATCGCAGGTATTTTATGGTTGGTATTTGGGGTAAACCCAATGACCGCATTACAGACAGGTCAAGCGGTTACAGGTGGTGGCAGTGAGTCATCTACCGAGCTGGCAACCAGCACAGACCGAGACACGCAGTTTGTGAAAGTTGTACTAGCAGATACAGAAGAAGTCTGGCATCAAATCTTTAACGAAGCTGGTAGCACTTATCAAGAACCGTCATTGATTTTGTTTAATGGTCAGGTTAGCTCAGCATGTGGTAGTGCTAGCTCTGCAACAGGTCCATTTTATTGCCCAGGGGATCAGACTGTTTATTTGGATACGTCATTCTTCGTAGAGATGCGTCAGAATCTTGGTATTTCAGGCGATCAGCAAGGCTCTGGTGGTGAAGAGAACCAAGGTAAGGCTGGCGATTTCGCACAGGCCTATGTGATAGCGCATGAGGTAGGTCATCATGTTCAGACGCTATTGGGCATTAGCCAACAGGTCAATGAAGCTCGTCAGCAAGTGACCCAAGCACAGTCCAATAAGCTATCAGTATTGCAAGAGTTGCAAGCGGATTGTTTTGCTGGTGTATGGGCACAGCGCAATCAAGAGCGTGTACAGTTTTTAGAGGCTGGTGATATTGACGAAGCGGTGAATGCAGCTAGTCAAATCGGTGATGATCGTCTGGCAAAAGCGAGTGGTGGTGCAGTAGTGCCCGATAACTTTACTCATGGTACCAGTCAACAACGTGTCGAATGGTTCACCCGTGGTCTAGAAAGCGGTAATGTACAATCTTGCGATACGTTCAGCGGTGCACTTTAATGGCCATATATATTAATAATCGTGTATTTGACTAATGATGCTTTTTAATACTGATGTTTTTTATTATAAGTCTAGTGCATGGATTTATAATAAAAATTAAGACATAAAAAAGCCTGCAACGAATTGCAGGCTTTTTATCATCTTTTATCTGATATTACTCAATCAATTGTCAAATAATATCAGCGTAGAAAGATTTAGTTGTTGTCAAGAACATAACCACCAGCACCGCCAATCGCTGCACCAGCCAATGCGCCACGAGCGATATCTTTGCTGTCGCCTTTGCTTCTAATAAGAGCACCAGCTGCTGCGCCAGCGGTAGCACCTTTAGCTGTGTTGCTCATACCGCTATAAGAGTTACAACCAGTCATGATTAGGGCTGAGCTAGTAATGGCAGTCATTGCGATCGTTTTAGCAAATTTCATATTATCACCTATTAAGTCATCAAGTTTAAAATACAATACCTTCAAAATATTGTGTCCATGATATTTTCAAGTATATTCCTACTGTCTGTCATAATAGTCGGTTACTAATAATATAGTCGTAGTAAAAGCGCTAAACTTTGCAAACGAGATGTAAGCGATGTTGCCGCACTGTATCATCAGTAGTGCCTGTGAACGACAGTGTAGATTACGTCCTAATGGGTCTAACTATTAATATTTTGGTGCTGTCATAAAAAAGACTACCTATAGGTAGTCTTAATATCAAATCGAAGCTGAATATGTCTAGCAAACTAACTAAGAATTAGTTTTGTGATTTACGCTTCATTTGCTCAAAGAATTCATCATTGGTTTTCGCTTCTTTTAGGCGGTCCAACAAGAACTCAGTGGCTTGTACGCCATCCATCGGTTGAAGCAGTTTGCGTAAAATCCATACTTTACGCAGCTTGTCTTCGTCCAATAGACGCTCTTCGCGGCGTGTACCAGATTTTTTGATATTAATCGCAGGGAATACACGTTTCTCAGCCAAGTCACGCTCAAGCGTGATCTCTTGGTTACCCGTTCCCTTAAATTCTTCAAAAATAACGCTATCCATCTTACTACCAGTATCAATCAATGCACTGGCAATAATAGTCAAACTACCACCTTCTTCCACGTTACGCGCAGCACCAAAGAAACGTTTTGGACGTTCTAGAGCATTGGCATCCAGACCACCCGTCAACACTTTACCTGACGATGGAATGACCGTGTTATAAGCACGCGCTAGACGCGTAATTGAATCAAGTAAAATCACCACGTCTTGCTTATGCTCGACCAAACGTTTGGCCTTTTCGATGACCATTTCAGCAACTTGTACGTGACGCTGTGGCGGCTCATCAAAGGTAGAAGCGACCACTTCACCGCGTACTGTACGTACCATCTCAGTGACTTCTTCTGGACGTTCATCAATCAATAGTACGATCAAATAGCATTCAGGATTATTACGAGTGATTGATTGCGCGATCGTCTGTAGCAACATCGTTTTACCCGCTTTTGGCGGTGCGACGATGATAGAACGCTGACCTTTACCAATCGGAGCGATTAGGTCGATGATACGACCAGTCAAATCTTCAGTGGTTCCGTTACCAAGCTCAAGTTTTAAATGCTCAGTTGGGAATAGGGGCGTCAGGTTCTCAAAGATAAGCTTATGACGTGAACGATCTGGCGTATCAAAGTTGATTTCGCCAACTTTTAATAATGCAAAATAACGCTCAGAATCTTTTGGTGGACGAATTGTACCAGCGATACTGTCACCAGTTTTTAGACTGAAACGGCGAATTTGGCTAGGGCTGACATAAATATCATCAGGACCAGCTAAATATGAGCCTTCTGATGAGCGCAAAAATCCAAAACCATCAGGAAGAACCTCAAGTACGCCGTCACCATAAATGGCTTCACCGTTACGCGCATGGGTTTTTAGAATAGCAAAGATAATGTCCTGTTTACGGCTACGCGCCATATTATCAAGACCCATTTCTTTGGCGATAGCCAATAGCTCAGCGATTGATTTTTTCTTTAATTCAGTAAGATTCATAGATAGGTCATTAGCAATTGATCAGATGAGAGATGCCATTAGCAGCACAAGTCACGACAGTGATTAAAATAACGGTAATATGATGATATGGGTGTGTGCACAGCGCTGTAGTTTATGTAGTTTTGGTTTTATATGTCTGCTTATGTACGCATTGCCATCATTGGATGCAAGGTAATAAGAAATAAGGATAAAAAAGGCTACATAAGAGTCTGCGTCAAAAACTCAATATCAGTAATTGCGTTTAGTCATTTTGTTCAGCAATGGTGTTTATAATGACGATTGTGTTTTTGTTGATAAACACGAGGAGAATAGCGACAAGATACTTAGGAAAACAGTTGGTTTTCTCTTGTCAGCAGACTATACGGTCTTCACAATAGCGTTGTCAATAAATTTTGCCAAAAAAGTCATATTATCGAGTTTTTTGCACAAAAAACAAGCAAAAAAGCCACTATCTTGGTCAGATAATGGCTTTCTCGGTTATTCTGTTTTACCCACTCAAGATAGTCTAGAGCTGGCAAATGTAACTTATAAATGCTTGTCTAGTACTTTAGCCAATTCAGCTTTTGGTTGTAGGCCCATTACTGAGTCAACTTTTTCGCCGTCTTTGAACACAAATAGCGTTGGGATGTTACGAATACCAAAACGGCTAGCCGCTTGTGGGTTGTTGTCTACGTCTACTTTAACGATTTTAACTTTACCTTGGTACTCAGTCGCTAGATCTTCTAAAATAGGAGCAATGGCTTTACAAGGACCACACCATGGTGCCCAAAAATCTACTAGTACAGGTACGTCTGATTGTAGAACGTCTTGATCAAAGTCTGTGTCGGTAGTATGTACAATAAGGTCTGACATAATTTTATCTCTCTTGTTTTATTACTTCTATCACCACTCATCAACCTATATATTGGTTTAGTAATAAATCAGTTGGTGGTCAAAGAATTGTTTAGAAGGGGTGAAAATGTGCCATTATATTAACATGTTTGCCCTAATTTGACAGATACAGGCTGGTTAAATTGTTTAACAACTAGTATTAGCACAATAAATCGAAACGGTGCAGCACAAGCGTGTCTAATCTGTTATTTAATACGATTATCCTTATCAAAGTATGTATCTCAGCAAGGTAGAAGTCTTATGTTTACCTCGTTTACATAGTAGCTAGTGATTAGTAGCTAGCGATATTAATAACGTTAAAAGTTAACCAAATTTTTGCTCTTTTGTCCAAATAACCATTGTTCTTAAAATGGCTATCGTGCCAAATATAGCTATCATGTCCAAAAGATTAACCACCAAAAATCCTTATCTTAAAACCAATTTACATAAGTAGTTAAATTTATGCCTTTTACCGATGAAGAAGTTAATGCCCTCAATGCCCAAGAAAGCGCTTATCCGCTTGAGTTCTTTAAAAATTTTGCACAAAAGATTACGGTTTATGAAGACGATGATATTTGGGTGGTTGATAAACCTGCAGGACTATTAAGCGTCGATGGTAAAACACTCAAAGTCAGTCTGCTTGCTCGTCTTGAGCGTGCCAATCCAGCTGTCAAACTGATTCATCGTTTAGATATGGACACGTCGGGACTGCTTATTTTTGCAAAAAATGCAGCAGCGCAAACCAATATCAGTAAGCAATTCATCGAGCGTTTACCACAAAAGAAGTACCAAGCGCGTGTCTTTGGTGAGTGGGAGCAAGTCGGCGCAACTGGTGAGATATCGGTGCCAGTGCGCTATGAGCCAAGTACCAAGCCGCGCCATATCGTCGATCACGACTGGTCAAAGCATGCACTGACGTTGTATGAAGTTGTGGCTCATGAAACCTGTAATGGCGAGGCAGTCACTCGGGTCATGCTAAAGCCAGTCACGGGTCGTAGCCATCAGCTACGCGTACATATGGTGCATGTCGATCATGTGATGATTGGCGATCCGATTTATGCTGAAGGTGCGGCATTAGAGATAGCTCCAAGATTGAACTTACATGCACAGCAATTGCGTTTAAAGCATCCAGTACTGGGTGCTTGGATGGACTGGGAGAGTCCCTGCCCATTTTAAGAGTTAGATTTTACCGCTTGCTGTTAATAGATGCGATAAATAGCGGCTCTAAAGCCAGCTATAAAATGCCAGTCATGTAAATACAAGGATGAAAGTATGCTTGATATCACCACGACCAAACAGGCTATCAAAAACCGCTTTAAAGGTAACAAGTCAAAGACAGATAAAGTAGCCGACTATGAAGTATTGATCATCGGTGCGGGTATTGCAGGTATTGGTATGGCTTGCCGTTTACAGCAACAGCAGCATAAAGGCCTATTCGGTCATAAAGCTCCCAAAAAGCAAAAGCAGGTAAATTCGACTAATAAGCATAAACCTCCACAGCGCTTTGCTATCTTAGAAAAGCGTGCTGATTTGGGTGGTACATGGGATTTATTTACCTATCCGGGGATTCGCTCTGACTCTGACGCCTTGACCTTTGGTTATAACTTTAGGCCGTGGCTTGATTATAGAATGCTTGCAGCAGGCGATGATATCAAGCGCTATATCGCCGATACGGCACGCGAGTTTGGGGTGAGCGAACATATCCATTATCAGCATGAAGTTCAGCAGATATCATGGTCTAGTGAGGATCAACAGTGGTCAGCAACTATTAAAAACCATGCAAGCGGTGAGATGTTTGTTAAGACTGCTAAGTTTATCGTAGGTGCCACTGGTTATTATGATTATGAGCAAGGCTATCGCCCTCATTTTGAAGGAGAGGAAGATTTTCACGGTCATATCGTCCATCCACAGCACTGGAATAATCTAAATTATAATGATAAAAAAGTCGTCGTTATTGGTAGTGGTGCCACGGCGATGACGTTGCTACCTGCGCTAGTAGATAAAGACAATAATCAGTGTGCGCGTCATGTCACGATGCTGCAACGTACGCCGACCTATGTGGCAAGCGTGCCGGGTGATGACCATGCTATTGACTGGTTATCAGGCAATTTTTCACCATTATCAAAGGAGCAAGCTTATACGGTACTGCGCGCGCGCAATGTGTTGAGACAGCAAGGCCTGTACAAAGTTGCGACTCATGCACCCAAAGTGATGAAAGCAGTCTTAAAAAGTGGAGTGAAAAAAGAGCTGAAAGGTAGCGGCGTTGATAGCAAGCATTTTATGCCTGACTATAATCCATGGGATCAACGAGTATGCGCGGTACCTGACGGTGATTTATTCAAAGCCCTGCAGGACAAACGCGCAACAGTAGTGACCGATCAAATCAGCCACTTTACTGCAACGGGAATTATGCTGCAATCTGGCCAGCATCTCGACGCTGATATCATCGTTACTGCGACTGGCTTAAAGCTACAGATGCTGGGCGGGGCTGCGTTATATATCGACGGTCAGGCCGTCGATATCGGCACGCGTATGACTTATAAGGCAGTCATGATAGAAGGCATACCTAATATGGCTGCACTGTTTGGCTATACCAATGCCTCATGGACACTAAAAATCGATTTGGCTTGTCAGTATGTAGTGAGGCTACTGGGGTATATGCATAAAAATCGTTATCAAGTCGCATTACCACAAGCACAGACTGCCGATATGACAGCCTATGCTCAAGCAGATACCGTGATGGGTTCGCTATCGTCTGGTTATGTCAGACGCGGCAAAGACGAGCTACCTAAGCAAGGCGATCGCTATCCTTGGTTTGTGACCAATAACTATCTAAGTGATCGAATCATGCTTAAGTATCGCAAGATAAAAGACGACTGGTTACTATTTAGTCGTTAGCGTCTTCGTAATTACTGATGATGGTTGTCGATGAAGTCAGCGACCTGCTTGCTTAACATCTGCCACAAGGTCTCTTGAGCGCTTTTGCTGCCCCATGCATTATGCGGACTAAAGATAACACGCGGATGGTCGCTGATACTGAGCAAAGGGTCATCGTCAGCGATCGGTTCTTGTTCAAACACATCGCTAGCATAGCCGATGATTTGCTCACTATTAATCGCGTCAGTTAATGCATGGCTATCAACAATGCCGCCACGTGCGACGTTGACGATGAGCGGTTTTTTAACCATTTTTGCTAGAGTGTCTTTATTAATAAGGTGCTCAGTTTGTTCATTCAATGGGCAGTGTAGACTGATCACATCCGCACGCGCCAGCATTTCATCAAACGCGGTATAGTCGTCGCTGCGCGGTTCGCGTCCTTGGTGCTCTGCCCACAGTACGGTCATACCAAAGGCACGAGCAATCTCGGTCACGCGCTTGCCGATAGTGCCAATACCAATGATACCTAGCGTCTTATCTTCCAAATCAATCAACGGAATATCCAGCAGACAAAAATTACCGTTTGCAAGCCACGTGCCATCAGCGACTTTTTGATGGTAATGGATACCTGCGCGCATTGCATTTAACATGAGCATAAAGGTATGCTCGGGCACGCTTTTGACCGCATAACCAGCGACATTGAACAGCGCAACACCGTGCTTATCGCAAGCCTCTTGATCAACGTTATTCATGCCAGTGGCAGTCAGTTGGATAAGCTTAAGTTTCGGTAGTTGCTCTATCACTTCTGCACCAATCTGGACTTTGTTGGTGATAATAATATCGGCGTCTTTGCAGCGTTCAATGATGACAGCCGTGTCTTTTGGCGTGTCGTTATAAGTGATGTAATCGCTCACACCCATTGGCGCGGGCAGGTCAATACCTTCAGAAAAAGTACCTTTATCTAAAAAAACGGCTTGCATGGCTAGTCCTTACTTATTGTTGTCTTATAGATAATTAGCGAATAAACGGCTATCGCATGAATCCTTATCGGCTTAATGTAGCACGTTGATATTTTTAGTCAAAAACGAATCGGCCAAATATCGATAGAATAGATATAAGCTGCTGATAAAATAGGATAATCTGTATTATTTAATAATAGTGTACTGGTCTGACATAGTATCGATTAAATAACTTATAAAATCATAGCTATCGCAAGCTGCCTCTTGAAAAGTCAACTTAACGCACTCATCTACCCGCTAACGTTATATAATGGTTGGGCTGAACGATTGGCTTGATTGGTGTTGTGGCACTTCTTCTATGTCTTTTTGACATTTTATGATGTGAACAACCTTATTTAGCTATTGTTAGCCGCCATTGCTGTTTTCTAAGCTATCTATCTAAATTTCATTATCTGAGTACAAAAGACATCGCCTTATGACTATCTCTATTGCTTCATTGCACAGTACTGAATTCGCCGTTGGTCAACGTTATTTATCTGATACGGAGTCTGAGCTTGGCTTAGGTGTGGTCATCGATGTTGACGATCGGTGTGTGCATATTTTATTTCCGCAAAGTGAAGAGACACGCGTCTACGCAAAAAACTCTGCGCCATTATCGCGCGTGGTGTTTAAAGTGGGCGATAGCATCTACGATCAAGATGGCAAAAGCTATACGGTCAATGCTGTTGATGAGGTGATGGGCGTACTTAAATATGGTGTCGATGAGCACGAGCGCGGCATCATGGAAACCCGCCTTGCTGCCAATATCACGTTGGCCAAGCCGCTTGAGCGCTTGCTTGCTGGCCGTATTGAACGTGGTGACTGGTATGAGCTGCGCCAAGACATCTTGCGCATGCAGTCAGCGCTAGCAGGCCATCCACTAAAAGGCCTAATGGGTGCACGTGTCGATATCATCGAGCATCAGCTATATATCGCACATGAAGTTGGCAAGCGTATCGCGCCGCGTGTACTATTGGCTGATGAAGTTGGCCTTGGTAAAACCATCGAAGCGGGCATGATTATTCATCAGCAGTTGCTAACAGGCAAAGCTGAGCGTGTATTGATTTTAGTACCCGATAGTTTGCAGTATCAATGGATGATTGAGCTGCGTCGTCGCTTTAACCTAAACTTTGCCTTGTTTGATCTAGTACGTACTGCGGCTATCAAAGAACACGATCCTGAACAAAACGTCTTTGCCACTGAGCAATGTATCATTGGTGGTATGGATCTATTACTCGATCACCCAGACTTATACGACCAAGCGATGGATGCAGGGTTTGATTTATTGGTCGTTGATGAAGCGCATCATTTGCATTGGGATGAAGCACAGGGCGGCAATGATAAGTATGACCTAATTGCGGATTTCGCAGAAGAAACGCCGGGCGTGATGCTATTGACAGCGACGCCAGAGCAGCTTGGTGCGCAAAGTCACTTTGCCCGTTTGCGTCTGCTTGATCCAGATCGTTTTGATGATTTGGATGAGTTTATCGATGGGCAAGAAGCCTTTGCAGAGACAGCAGCAGTTGCTGGTGTCTTGATAGAAGAAAAGCCATTGAATGAAGGCCAAATCGCTGCTTTAAGTAGCTTATTAGACATTAGTATTGAAGAGCTATCCTCAATCAATGAAGATGAAAAACTACGAACGCATGCACTAAATGAGCTGTTAGATCGTCATGGTACAGGTCGTATTTTGTTCCGTAATACTCGTGAGAGTGTCAAAGGATTCTATGGCCGTAGTAGTCAGCCATATCCATTGCCACTTCCTGAAGCATGGAAAGATAGCTATCAAACCAATGGCAAGTTGCGTGAGCAGCTATGGGGCGAAGAAAACCAACCAGACGGTGGCTGGCTAGAAGATGATCCACGTGTTTCTTGGTTGATTGATATTTTGCGCGGTGAGCTTAAGCATCAAAAAGTCCTATTAATCGCTCGTAGTGGTGCGACGGTAGAGAGTTTAGAGGCGGTATTGCGTCTGCATGCAGGCATTAAGACAGCTATCTTTACTGAGCAGATGACTTTGCTTGAGCGTGACCAAGCGGCCGCATTCTTTGCAGATAGTGAAGGTGCTCAGATACTACTGTGTTCAGAAATTGGTTCAGAAGGTCGTAACTTCCAGTTTGCAAGCCAGTTAATACTATGGGATCTGCCTGCTAATCCAGATACGTTAGAGCAGCGTATTGGCCGTCTAGATCGTATCGGTCAGACGCAGCAAATCATGCTACATGTGCCTTATGTGCAAGGTACGGCGCAAGAGCGTCTGTATCAGTGGTATAACGATGCGCTGAACATGTTCAATCAGATATCGCCTACGGCACAAAGCGTGCAAGAGCAATATATCCAAGAGCTAAAACCAATGCTTGAAGGTGCTGATACACCTGAAAATAATGTCATCTTGCAAGACATCATTGATGAGGCACTACAGACACGTTTGGGACTAGAAGCACAGCTACAAGCTGGTCGTGACCGTCTGTTAGAGTATAACTCATGCCGTCCGCGTGTCGCAGGTCGGATCGCCGACGCTATGCGTGACTTTGATGGTAATAATTTGCTGCCGCACTTTATTGAGCGTTTCTTTGCCTCTGCCAATATCGATCACAACATTCAACGTGATGGCTCGTGGGTGATCGCACCTATCGATAGCACCGAGATCAGTGACTATATTGATGGTTTACCACTTGGTGATGAAGACGGTATGACGTTGACCTTCGAGCGTGAGCAAGCGCTTCAGCGTGAAGATATCGAATTCATCACTCATGAGCATCCATTGATGCGGGCAATTTATGAGCTAGCGAGCACCAGCACTTTCGGTAATACGACAGTTGCCATGCTAAAAAGTGCCGCTGTTCCGCAAGGTATGGTACTGCTAGAGGTGAACTTCCGTGTTGAAGCAATCGCGCCAAAAGTGCTCAATCTGCCAGCGACTTTGTCCACGCAAAATATCCGTGTCTTTATCAGTGAGCAGGGTAGTGATTTATCGGCTCGTATCAGTGCTGAGATGATTATGCCGCATGTCGAGCGATTGGATAAAAACCGTGCCCGCCAAGTCATTAAAGTACGCGGCGATGTGATTGAGCAGCGTTATTACGAAGCTGAAGATATTGCTCGTCAGCAGATCGCTGAAATTGGTGAGCAAGCAAGTAGCCGCTTTAGCCAGCAGTGGTCACGTGAAATCAAGCGTCTAAAACATCTACAGACGATCAATCCAAACGTACGTCCTGAAGAGATTGAGCGTCTAGAGCAGCTTAAAGCTCAAGGTGAGCAAGCGCTTGGTAACTTGTCATTAGTACCGGACTCTATTCGCGTACTCGTAGCAGTTAAGCCATAAACATCGGCGTATTTGTCAAAAACGAGGTGTTATTATACATCTCGTTTTTTTATGGTTGAGATTACTTGCTTTGCTCTTTAGTTGAGATTTGTCTGGCAAAAACTGACAAGCAATACTTATGAGTAAGCTGACAGTAACTAGTCAAAGCCACCAATATTGGGTAAGATGTTTACCTTTTCTATAGAAAATAAATATTCGGTGATAACATCGCTAACGATGTTTGTATGTTTATTTTAAGGTCTCCTTCGACAGATCTTAACAAGTGATCTCGCATTATTTTACATTCAAATATGATGGCTATATGGCATCAATATCATCAGATGCTGAGCGTTTTTGATAAAAATAAGGAAACATATCGTCATGTCCGATAATCTACAACTGATTGATGAGCTGCTGGCTACTATCGCGCTTATTGAAGTTACCCCTGATGTGTTTGAGGGTAAAAGCCATGACTATGTGGGCAGTCGTATATTTGGTGGGCAAGTGCTCGCTCAAGCGATTATGGCAGCGGCGCATACATTAGATAAAGACAAACCTTGTCACTCACTGCATGGATATTTTTTGCGTGGTGGCGATATCAACCAACCGGTGATATACCAAGTTCGTCGATTACGTGATGGTCGTAGCTTGTCTGCACGTGAAGTCACGGCTATTCAGTATAAAGAAGTACGTGGTAAGCCACCTGTTGAGCAAGTGATATTTTCAATGATTGCCTCGTTTTCGCCGATGGAAGATGGGCTTGAGTATCAAGAAGATATGCCTGTCTATCCACCGCCAGAAGACTTGCTGACAGAGCAAGATCTAAAAGAAGAAAATGTCGGAAAAGTACCAGAAGCGCTAAAAGCAAGATTTATGCGCCGCCGTCATGTCGAGATTAAGCCAGTAAAGCCGCGTAATCCGATTAGCCCAGAACCAATGAAGCCTAAACAAGCAAACTGGCTACGCATTCGTGAATTGGGCAATCAGCCAGTGGCTATTCAGCAGGCACTATTGGCATTTTCGTCAGACTTTTATTTGGTTGGCACAGGGCTAATGTCACATGGTGTTAGCTTTATGACCAGTGGCCTGCAAGCTGCCAGTATCGATCACTCAATGCATTTCCATCGTGATTTTGATTTGAATAAATGGATGCTGTACGACATGTGGAGTGATACCACGTCTAATGCAAAAGGATTGAATCATGGCCAGTTTTGGCAAGATGGCAAACTGGTCGCTACCGTTCAACAGGAAGGCCTCATGCGTTTACGTGTGCCAAAGTCTTAGGATGCTTTAGACCCAGTTATCTTTATATAGTCATTATAAAAAAGCGACTCATTATTAACAGTGAGTCGCTTTTTTTATTCCAACTTCTTATTCTAAGATCTTAACCATCGCGCGAGGTAGCCCTAGGCTGTCTTGCGCTTTTTGTTCGGTTAACCACTTAAAGTCAATTTCAGCCGCTGCTAATTTTTGATTTAGCTCAGTTACCTGCGTCGCGTCAATCGTCAATTTACGCGGGGTTAGATACCAGTGAAAGTGCGTCAGCGAATGCTTGATAGGCGCATCATCGAGCAAGGTATTGCTAACTGATTTTGCCACCAGTTCATTTTTTATGAGCCACTCATTTATGATTTGCTCAGCAGTGGTAAATTCTGCTTCGTATATTTTTTCATTACTACGTACGTCATTTGGCATATTCGATAGTTTGTCATCATTAGCTTCTACTTTCTTCGCAGTGTTACCACTCGTTTTACCATCAATTCTCTCTACAAACTGTAATGGCAAACTCCATAATCCACCCCAGATACCATTGTCAGGGCGTTGTAGCCATAATATATCACCATCTGCACTTTCGATTAGCAGTGCATCACTGAATTTACTAGGTTTGGGCTGCTTTTTTGCTTTGACGGGATAATCAGTCTCGCGCCCTTGCGCATGGGCTAGGCAGTCTTCTTTTAATGGACATAATAGGCAGGCAGGCTTGCTACGGATACATAATGTCGCGCCCATATCCATCATGGCTTGCGCAAACAATCCTGAGTTTTCTGTCGGTGTCAGTCGCTCTGCCAATGCCCATAAATCTTTGGTGGTAGCAGATTTAGTGATGTCACCGTCGATAGCGGCCCAACGTGTCAGCACTCGTTTGACATTACCATCGCAGATGACGCCATAATGATGCAATCCCATCGCCATAATCGCGCCAGCAGTCGATGGCCCAACGCCCGAAACCGCCTCCCATCCTGCTAGTGTCTGCGGAAAGTCCCCCGTTTCATCAATGACTTCGACCAGTTGCTTAGCACCTTTATGTAAATTACGTGCGCGTGCATAGTAGCCAAGCCCTGCCCAATGCTCTGCTACGGTATCCCATTCTGCTGCGGCCAAGTCCTGCACGGTTGGAAACGACGCCATAAAACGTGCAAAGTAGGGCAGTACGGTAGTCACTTGTGTTTGCTGTAGCATGACTTCGGATAGCCAAACAATATAAGGGTTAGGCGTATCAGTTTGGTGCTGTTGCCAAGGTAAGTCGTGGCGACCATTTTCGGCAAACCAATCGAGTAGGCGCGGGGCAAAGGAGTTAAGAGCAGTAGATGACTGAGAAAATTGAGTAGGCAAGAGCATTCCTTGTAAGTTGAACAGGGATATATAGGATTTGGATTTATAGTTGGCAAGCGAGAAGGTAAATAGATAAAACTATTTAACAATATATGAGGCTTAATTGTTTATAAATAAAGGGGATAGATAGTATCACTATAGAGAAGTAAGAGTTTATCGATAGATACTGTCTAAAGTCTCACCCAATTCATTTTTCCACTCAATCCATCCGTTGGTCGAACGTCCTGATACTAGAGCACTGGCTCCACTGGGTGTCTTAAATAAATGGTTTTCAATGAGTTTATAGCTTTTATCGTTTACGGCTACGAGTTTGCCGCTACTGAGCAGACTCTCTTTTAATTTAGTCACAAATGGCGGAGCTGATGACGTTTGTGTTTGGCGTATTAAAGAGCCTGCTAATATTACAAAGCCATCGTCGTCATAGTATCCTTTAGCATCACCATCTTTTACCTTATAGTAAAACAGAGCTGGAATAGTTTTCGTTGGAGCTTCATCGATTATTTGAGTAACTTTAGCAATGGTGGAATCAGTCGATTTGCTTTTATAAGTCTCGTTGCTATAAAGGCTATCATGAATAGCCAAGGACTCGAAAATAGGCTGTCCTAAAGTGGATAGTAAAACATCAAGAGTGTGGAATAATTCCTCGCAATCAGCCTTTAATGGGTCAGGTGTATGCGGTTTATTACCATTATTTCCATTTTTTAGTTCGTAACGTCCCACCTCAATGGCAGTTGCGATAGCCTTATGTTCCATATATAGCGCATGGGTTTGTGTCATAGAGTTATTGGTCGAAAGCATGACAAAAGCCCGTGTCCAGAAATCTTTGTCATCATGTTGGTTAAGACGTCTTTTAAGATCGCCAGTTTGTCCAACATAAAGTAACGGCTTCTCTACACTATCGGTATCACCAATCAAAAAATACAAACCAACTTGATTGGCATCGGGCATCGCAAAAAAATCGTCAATGTGGATACGGGGGATTTCAATCAATCTTACTGTGCGCGTAGTCATCTCTGCCAAACGCAACCCACGAGGGTTACCTTTTGGCAGATAAATTTGGATGGTTTTAGCCGATGGTATTAATGGATTCATAGTAGCTCATATTATTGGTGAATCTACTTCCGATTCTTCCGCGTTTTTAGACGACGTAAGCGCTTTTCTTCCTCTTTCGCTTTTTTCTTCTCTTCTGCAGCGATGCGCTGTTCTGCGACGACGATTTCTTCCGCTTCAATCATGGCTGGGGTCTCAAGCGTGATACGCCCAATCTTTGCGCTACGCAGCTCGTTGATGAGAATCTCAGACATGCGGTAGGTATCGACTTGGTTGCCCGCGCGCACACAGCCACGATTACGACCAGCTACTTCAAAAAACTCCCAATCGGTCTTAGGCAGTTCTTCAATTTTATAGCGGGTTTTTAGCAGTTCAGGATAGGCTTGCATCAAATACTCAGCCGTATAGCTTGCCACATCAGCGAAATCAAAAGCCGTATCACGGATACCGCCCGTCGCTGCCAGACGATAGCCAGAGTTTTCGTTTTCAACTTTTGGCCATAGCATACCGGGCGTGTCATAGAGCATGATGTCATCGTCAAGCTTAATCAGCTGCTGCGATTTGGTCACAGCTGGCTCGTCACCTGTCTTTGCCACAGCGCGTCCAGCCAAAGTATTAATCAACGTTGATTTACCCACGTTTGGGATACCCATAATCATCGCTTTGATTTGACGACCAGTCCCGACTTTATTGGGTACGAGATGCTTACAGATGGCGATGATGCGTTTTACATCATTGGCTTTTTCAGTATCGCACGCAATGGCTTTGACCCCGTCTTGCTGTTCGAGATAATCCATCCATGCTTGCGTCAATTCAGGATCGGCAAGGTCAGCTTTGTTCAGGATTTTGATAACAGGCTTTTCACCGCGCAGTGCAGCGACCATTGGGTTTTCACTGCTATAAGGAATACGCGCATCGATGACCTCGATGACCAAATCCATCTGCGGCATGATTTCTTTGATTTCGTTACGGGCTTTGTTCATATGCCCAGGGAACCACTGAATACTTGCTCTCTTATCCATCTACTTTCATAACCTTTTATAAAAAATGCTAAAAGTAAAACAATCAACGTTTACTTTCTAATGGTGTCCAGTTTACTACAGAACCACCTTGCTCACGGCACAATTTCACCCAACCAGCTTTGTCATTACGCCTGATTTTGGTTTTCTGTTTCCTCGTGTGCTGGTGGTAATGGGGCAAGGTAACCAATCAATAGTATTAAGCTGCCTGCACCAAGGAAGGATATCACTCGCCAAATTGCCTCAGTCTGTGACAAATCTACCAAGACCAGCTTGAGAACGACAATACCTAATAATCCAATACCCATAAACCAAAGCGCGCGCTGCCAATAGCGGCTGGCAAGGATAGTGGCGACCAAGGCTAAGAGCGTCCATAAAATTGTCAGTCCAGTTTGTACTTGCTCGCTTTGCCATGCGCCGCCTTGATAGTCATTCCAAAGTGGCGTACCAATAAAGGCGTGTAGCGTTCTGACCAACATGCTGGAGATTAACCAAAAACTGATCAGTCCCAATATAATTAGCAAATTCTCAGTGGTGAATACGCGCTTAGATTTGGCAGCTGCACTCGAATCGATAACGGTATCATTGCGACGGCGTTTACTGATGTAATACAGACTAAAACCAACCGATAGCGTCAGCCATGATGTGATGTCATATAGGTTGAACAATGGAAAATAAGACAGTCCCCAAATCACACCGTCATAAGACCAATTGGTCAGAACAACCCACAGTAAAGCAATGGGAGCAAAGATGGCAGCGCATCCTAATAGTGCCTGTTGCCAATCAAACCAATACAGTAGACAGTGTTTTGAAACTTTATTAGTTGATGTATTTTCTGCATTTTGATTGATATGACGATGATTTAACCATAACCCAAATAATATGAGTGTCGCTGAAAACAAGAAAGCCATCACGCCATCAGAGTCTGGTAGGCCGTAATGCGCAGCGGCAGCAATAAGTAAGATACCCGTACCTAGCCAGCTTGCAGCAGTATAGCGTGAGGTATTTTTGTTATCGGACCATGTATCAGACCATGTTTTTAGCCATAGCTGACCCATAACTAACCAGCCAATTATTAAGCTTAGAAACACTAGCCATTCCGCTGTTACCCACGTCAAATTCTGCTCAAACTTTTGTGGCAGTTGTAGTATTAGCATAAAGTAGAACAAAGCTAATAATCCATGACTAAGCTGTCTAGTTTCCGCCCACGGACGATAGCGATTGATGATCCAATAAGCGATCAAGCTGATGAGTGCTGCTAGTGCAATTACCGTCGTGCTTGATTGCCAGATATCAAACCAATGATGCAAATCAAGCATCAGTACTTGTAGCATCCAAGCCATCGCGGTCAGTGTCAAAAATTTGATGAATCTAGGGCTATGCCAAACAAATTTGAATACGCGGCTCTGACTATCGATAGAAGTTAGCCATTGCTGCGCCGCTTGCGTACTGACACCCAGCGCACACGCATAGCTGGTCAATACATCTGATGTGCCGTCCAATGTTTGTGATTGTATGACCGAGGATGTTGTAGTGCCTTTATTGTTAAGGCTATTAAGTTTATTACTACTATTTAAGCTATTAAGCAGCGCGGCAGGGGAGTTGCTAGCGCGTAATATAAAGACGGTCGCTAAATAACTGAGCGCTGAAATACTAAAGGCTAAAACGGGATAGTCTTGAATAGAGAATATCGCTGTCGTCACTAGCATACCAATGCTGACGAGCTGTAATAGCAAGCCGAATAACACAGACCATGAGCGCAGCGAACGCCTGCCAAACCATACTAGCGCCAACCCTTGTACTGACCAACCAAAAGCAATCCATTCAGCATCTAGCGCCAGCGGAATAACGAGCGCAAAAAATCCTAATCCTAACGCCAGCATCCCTTCGGTGATTAAAGCATAGCGTCTACTGCGCTGGATGAATAACCAGCCCATCCCAAGATAAACCGTAGCCAAAATGGCACTGGTAATCGTGAGGGCGTTAGAGATGTCGTTTAGTAAGGCAGAAAATAAACCAAAGGCCAGTAGCGGTACTGAAAACAGTAAACCCGTATCAATGGGGAATACATAGGAGCTGCCTACATGGGCTTTGTCCAAGTGTTTTGTATTATCTGTATTGTCAGCATGACTGAGGTCTTTTTTGTTTAGCGCATTATAGGTGATGATTTGCTGCGCATAACGAATGACGACAAACAAGTAAAGCAGCCAGTGTAAGGTTACTAATGCTACCAATGACCAGCGCTGCGTTTCAATGACGTCGCTCAGGTTTTCGCTGATACCACAATAGTATGCCAAGCCAAATGTCACAGTCACACCGAATAGATTTAATATTTTCCACGGTCGATAATGAGCAATGACGGCAATGGTGACGTTTAGCAGTAGATAATAGCTAAATAAGGTGACCAAGCTGCCAGTATCGTCACTGGTCAAAATCGGTGCAAAAAATCCACCTGATAATGCCAGTAATGCTAACGGGAAAGCGTTTTGACGTACGGCGAGAGCAATGGTAATGGCAGACAATGACCCAAGCCCGATAAAGCTTGGGATACTAGGAATGATTTCATAAACGCTGTATGCAAAAAAGGTGCTTAGATAAGCAATCGCTAAGCCTGCGCCCTGTAGCGTAATCCCATATGAGAAGCGTTTTGCGGTCAGCTTTAATCCAAGCGCTGCCAATGCTAACCCTGTAACGCCAACTGCTATCAACTTCGTGGCAATCGAAATCTCGATATATTCGCTTAATAAGCGAAGCAGGAGCACCACACCTACTAGCAGAACCAATACGCCGACTCGCACGACCAAGTTGCCACCGAAAAACCAGTTTTTGATTGAATGAATGAGCGACGTCACAATAGGTAGTGAGCGTTCATCAGGCTCAATCGATGCGGCAGACGCTGTGTTTTCTATATTTATAGGGGCATTATTGTCTATAGATTTATCGTCATAGATGTTTGATGCTGCATGTATGGTCGAGTTTGAAGCAACGGTAGGAAGCGGTGGTGGTGATACAGGCAGCTGATTATCTGGAGAAGAGTGTTGTGAGTCAAAAGCTATTTCGTTAGCATCATGGTCTTTAGCGTCACTGTCTTTAGGAACATTGTCTTTAAGATCATTATCGTTAGTAGCAGTGTTGCGTGCATAATCATTTTTATCGACGAAAGGTGCAGACGGAGGCGTCATACTACGATGTCTTTGTTGCTCAAGCTCAGCTTGCAGCGTCATCACATCGCGGCGTAGATGCTCGATTTTTCGAGTTATCCTAGTATATAACGCGACCACCACGATCAATAAAATCGTAAAAGCCAGCCAGCCCAACTGGGTCACCATTAGATACAACATCTTCGTCACTCAATCCAGTTTATAGTAAAGTGATAATGACGTGATTTAATAAGAAGCACAAGACTACTCTGATTACTGGGCTAAAAGACAAATGCTAGAATGACACTCAAAATAAAAGGGTAGCTTAATAATTAAGCTACCCTTTTTAATGATCTTTATACCAAATCGTTTCTTATGCTAAATTGGCTTTCATAAACTCAAGCATGTTTTCCCAGCTTTGCTTAGCAGCAGCTTCATTGTAGCCAAGATCTACTTCGTTTTTAGCAGCGCGCTCATCAGCATGCGGATTGGTAAAGCCATGCTTAGCGTTGTCATAGACGTCGATAGTGTAGTCAACATCGGCTGCGTCTAGCTCTGATTTTAGACCTTCGATAGCATCCATTGATACCATTGAGTCGTCACGGCCATGAGCAACCAATACTTTTGCTGCAAAGTTTTTGTCTGCTGGCTGTTTTGGCGTTGGGTTACCATGGAACGTAGCGACCGCTTTTAGCGGCATGCCTTCACGAGCCATATCTAGTACAACTTTACCGCCGAAGCAGTAACCGATTGCGCCTAGGTTGTCACCATCGACAGATAACTGATCGCTGAAGTCATTAAGGATTAAGCGGCAGCGTGCCATTAGCATATCTTGATCGGCCAGTACTTGTTCCATCCACATGTTTGCCTGCGCCGCATCAGTAGTTAGTTTGCCTTCACCGTAAACGTCCATAGCGACTGCTGCATAGCCCGCTTCTGCCAAACGCTCAACCACTGATTTTGGATGATCGACCACACCCCACCATTCTGGTGCAACCAAGATACCTGCTGCTGGATTTTCATCTGAAGCGTTTTCTGGGAGTGCTACATAACTGATAAGTTCTACACCATTCTCGGTAGTACTGATTAATTCAAACGTCTTAATTGACATATTATTGTCCTTTTTTATGTTGTGAGTTTTAATTATTCGTCATTGTGATGGTTCGTTTTTCTAACTCGTACTACCTTAACGCCCATGTCTAGCAAAAACAGCTATAATACTGTAACGCTCTTTATCAAAATGCTACTGCGACTTTATGACTATAAATTTGTTAAATAAAAGTAATGACCAATCTGACTTGAACTTAGGTCTCGATGCAGCGGCCAAGCCTGCGCAATCGGTGAGTTTGTTCCCTGATAGTGCCGATAGCGATTCTGCTGATGCTGACTCTAAGTATGAGTCTGAACCACTACGTCCGCAGTTTTGGTCGCGATTTGCGTTAACAGAACTAAACCATAGCGAGTGGGAAGCGCTGTGCGATGGTTGTGGCAGTTGCTGCTTGATTAAGTACATCGATGAAGATGAAAGCGGCAATGTAGATGAAGAGCTGGTCGAATATACCGATGTCACGTGCCAGTTGATGGACTGCGCGACAGGATATTGCAGTCACTATGCAACGCGTCAAGAGCACGTACCAGACTGTATCCAACTGACTATGGACAACTTGCCCAAGATGATGTGGCTACCATCGCACTGCGCCTATAAGCGTTTGTATAAAGGTCAGGGTTTACCAAGTTGGCATTTGTTATTGACTGGGGATGCTGTGGTGACACAACAACAAATGCGAGCGGCCAACGTGGGCGTCGCTGGTCGCTGTGTCACGGAAATCGGTATGTCTGATGAAGAGATGGAAACGCGGGTGGTTAACTGGGTCAACCCTTAGTCTACAATTAGTTAGATGCTTGAGCAGTAGATTTGGCTTTTGCTTCAGCACTGGCTTGCGAGTTAGCCAATGCTGGTATCGGGATATCTTGACGAATCTGCTGTGAAAATTTACGGCTGTTTTTATCTCTATCGATATCAGACTGTGAGTTGACTTGATTATCAAAGCCTTTTGCTTTTGGGTTGATATGAGTGCGCTCATACCACGTGTCCATTGACCAAGGTTGGTTGTTCTTTTCGGGAGCAGCATCCAACATGCCTACATCATATAGATAATTCGGTAACCAACCAGAGACCCAAATCCGATAATCCCATGGCAAGCGATCGCCACTGACGATACGCGCCATATAAAAGATAATATTGGTACAGTTGCTGAGCAATGTATTGTACCAAGCAGGTTTAGCGTTCAAATCATCAGCCGCAGTCAGATAAGACTCAAATAGCGACCTCACTTCATGCTGCTGCAAATTACTGATAGGAAACAGATAAACCTGCTCGCCGCGCGCATTGCTGCGAGTGTAAATAATATCGCGTTCTTCTGCGGCAATCAGGCTCAGCTCATAACGTCGAAAAAACCCAGCCAGCGCTGAAAAAGACTCGCCGTCTTCTTTACGAATCTCAAATGAGAAGGCAAGTGGTCTATCATTTTCAAATCGAAAGCTAACTAAGGTATGAGCGATTAGCGGTCCCATCCAATAAGAGTTAGTCACATCAACGCCGGATAACTTAGACAGATCAATCGTACGGGTATCCCAGTGCTCGGTGGCGTCTTCTTCAGTTTGCCAATCAAAGTTGCGAACATTGGTTAAAGTAATCAAATCAGGGTTAGTCGCATCTCGCTCATAAGAGACTCGTTGGTCGACCTCAGCCATCCATTCTCGATCTTGTTTCGGTTCGATAGAAAAAAACCAACCTAGACCTACTAGCCAAATAGCGCCATATACGCCGATAAGCAGCTTGGTTGCTGTGCCTTTACCAATCGATTTGCTATTAGATAATGAGTCACTGTGCAATACTTTTGTGACGGCATCCCAATAACGTGTACTTAGCAGCGCAGCTAGTATACCTACAGTCGCTATCGTTGCAAGCCAAGTCAATACTGAGCTGACGCCATACTGATACCAAATCGCGAGTAATAACCATAGCGCTGATAACAATAACGTAACGGCAATTAGAAAAGTCACAAGACGCTGGTGCCATTTAGGCTTTGGGTGTTTACGTTCTAATGTTTTGCTTTTTAAGTTAAGGCGCTCTAAACCACGGCTCTCTAAGCCACGACTGTCTGACCGTCGACTACGCGTATGCGACGAGAGTAAGCGAGAAAAAACGGAACGTAGCGACATAGGGTTTGCTTTGATAAATAAAGGCTTTGACCATAGCAAAGTTTATAACACGCTGACAATACAATTTGAGTGAATTTGTCGTTGAATGTCGGTGAGCCTTGCGATAAAGTGAAGCTAATTTGTACTAGCAAATTTGTTATTCATGCAGTAATTAATAACAAACCAGCTGTTTTATTTGCTACTTTTATCCCCATCTAGGCTCTACTTGTTTTTTTATTGAGTATTGTTTGTTTTTCTATTGAATACTATTCTAATTTTTATTAACTAAAGAGGTTAAATCACACCACCATGTCTGACGACACTCCCAGCCCGAGTAGTTGGTCGATGCGCGGCTTAAAACGCTGGCTATCGACCGCCCCCGAAACCCGTGATGAATTGATTCGTCTGGTACAAGACTCGCGCCAGTTTTTAGAGCCTGATACTGTCGATATGTTAGAAGGCGTGCTAGATTTGCCTGCGACACAAGTCCGCGAAATCATGACACCGCGTCCGCAAGTGATTGGTCTGCACGAGAGCACTAGTCTTGCTGAAGTGATGGACATCATTCTTGAGACCACTCACTCGCGCTATCCTGTTTTTGACAGTCAAGATGATGATGCCGTCATCGGTATCTTATTGGCAAAAGACTTGATTCCGATTTTGGTACATATGGTCCGCAACCAAGAAGACAAAATTGATAGTAAGCGTCTCAGAGACTTGGTGCGCCAGCCGTTATATATCAGTGAGACGGCTCGTTCTGATACCTTGCTACGCTCATTGCAGCGCACCCAAGTACATATGGCGATTGTCGTTGATGAGTTTGGTAACTTCGGTGGTGTGGTCACCATGGAAGATTTGTTGGAAGAAATCGTGGGCGACATCGTCGATGAGCATGATGACTTTGATGAAGACAGCGACATCAATAACATTGTCCCTGATCCAGAAAAACCAAATACATGGCGTGTTCAAGCGTCTACAGTAATCGAAGACTGTAATGATGAGCTGGGTAGTCGTTTTGACGATACCGATGTCGATACGATGGGCGGTCTGGTCATGCAAGCACTTGGCTTCGTTGGTGATTTAGAGGGCGAGAGCGTCGTGATAGATGATTGGAAGATTACTATTACCGATGTCGAAGGGCGATTTATCCAAAATTTAGAGCTGACCAAAACCAATGCTGAGCAACAGATATTGATAGGTAGCCACTAGCTTGCTTATAGTGTCACGATAGTTGGTTAATGAATAAACCTTGTTAGCAAATTCCATAAAAAACACGATGAAAAATCGTGTTTTTTGCTTTCTGCCTTTTGAACTTTTGAACTTTAGAATGAGGTTTTAGCTACGCAAATTTACCCACTTGTAGGTTTTGACTGGTATCATGGGTGGGTTTTATTTGTGGCCCTGCATAAAGCATTGTGCAGTCAGGTTTTGCGTGAGTGTTATCTCATCGCTTAGCTGAGAAATTTTAGAAAATATGGTTTTGGATAACTGCTATGCGTCTGTCTACTGTTGATTTACAAAAACGTCTGAATCCCGATAAGCCAAAAGGTTTACATATGGGATTGACGGTACTAATAGCTTGGCTGGCAGGGGCAGCTTTTATACTTGCGCTCGCGCCTTATGGTATTTGGCCAGTTGCCTTGGTATCGCCTGCTATTTTGTACGCGTTATTGGTACCAGCGATGACAGGTCGCCGCGCCTTTCTAATCGGTCAGGCCTACGGTACAGGGCTATGGTGTGTTGGTGCGTTTTGGCTATATACCTCGATACATGTTTATGGCGATACGCCCGCATGGCTTGCGCTGATTATGATTGCGCTCATGGGTCTAGGCATGGGTTTGTTCCATGGATTTTTGGCGCTCATCTTTAATCGTGTGGTCGGCAAGCAGCCGTTATCTTTTGCTGCCCTGTGGATACTCCAAGAATGGATGAAAACTTGGTTGTTTACTGGTTTTCCTTGGCTATTTGTCGGTTACGCGTTTACTGAACAGTATTGGCTATCCTCGCTCGCACCTGTGGCTGGTGTCTTTGCGGTTTCTTTTGTAGCGGTATTATTGGCTGCCAGTATCGTTGAGCTATTGCGTCGCCGCGGTGGCTATATGATTCCATCGATAGCCTTGCTAATCATTAGTAGCACGCTATGGTTGATCAATCCGCAGTGGACCAAACCAAAAGGAACCCCTGATCTATCGGTATCTTTGATTCAGGGTAATATCCCGCAAGACCTAAAATGGCTCACCGAGTATCAGATTGAGACGCTAAAAATCTATGCAACGTTGACCCGTGATGAGTGGGGGCGTGACATCGTGCTGTGGCCTGAATCGTCGATTCCTATGTTTCAGACAGAAGCTGTTGGTTTTATCAGTGAAATGGTCGCGATGGCCAAAGAGACTGACACGACATGGGTGACAGGTATTCCTTATAAGGATGAAGCAGCGTTTGATGCCAGTACAGATAAATATCCGCCGTTCTACAATAGCGTGGTTGCGCTAGGGGCACAGGCAGAGGGGCTGTATAAAAAGCAACGTCTGGTGCCATTTGGGGAATATATTCCATTCCAAGGCGTGCTTGATATTCTGCCAAACCTAGCAGGTAGCCAGGATATTATGAGCTATAGTCGCGGCAGTGATCAGCAGTCGCCGCTACGAGTGCGAGGGCATAATTTAGGTGCAGCCATTTGTTACGAAGTGGCCTATCCAGATACCACGCGCAAAAACGCCATTGGCACGGACTTCTTATTGACCATCTCAAACGATGCTTGGTTCGGTACGTCGGCAGGCCCGCTACAGCATCTACAAATGGTACAGATGCGTGCGTTAGAAAATGGTCGCTGGTTTATGCGTGCGACCAACACAGGTGTGACAGCTATTATCGACCATAAAGGTCGTATCGTAGAGCGTGCACCGCAGTTTGAGCGTACTGTATTGCGCGGCGATATTCAGGCACGAGTTGGCAACACGCCATTCATGCGTTTTGGTCAATATCCTATTTTGTTTATCATGGCACTGTTGCTGATACTTAGCTATTTGGGTAAACGTACTAAGTCTCCAGTACGTTTGGTTAAGTAATATTATTAAGTAAGATGTGTCGATAGCGAATAATAGATAACTGATTAAGTGGTTAGCTGTCACAAGTGCCAAGAACAGATGTTAAAATTGTGGATAATAAACCCTTTAAATACTTAAGGGTTTTCACAAATCAGTATAAATTGCGATATAATAGGTCAATATTTCAAATATTTTGTGCAAGGTGGATAAGGTATGTCAGAAGGTATCGTCAATAACAATCCAAAAAAAGAGCTGTTATTCGCTTTAGGTGGCATTGCCATGTTCCTAGGTATTGTCTTAATTATTGGTGTTTCTGCATTTTTGCGTCCAGCAGGCGAGCATATCACTGCTGAGACGACTGAAGCGTCGGCTGCGGCAGATGAAGCAGAAGCCACTGCTACTGAAGAAGAAGCGGCTCCAACCGATGCAGAAGCTGCAACAACAGCAGAGGCGTCAGATGCAACACCAGCGGCAGATGCAGATAGTGCAGTCGTTACTGCGGAAGCAGGTACAGCGACTGCCTCTGGCACTGTAAACCAAGCCTCTGATGCTGATTTGACAGCTGAGCAAGCGGATGGTGACTTAGAGGCTGGTGAAGCTACTGAAGAGACCGCAGCACAGTAAGCTGTAGTATGACTGTGTAAATGATCTAAAATAGTGCTACTTAATTATAAAATGAGTCTTATTATGAAGTCTCTATCAACAGTGCTATAAGCATAATGATACAGTTCTAAATAGTCATAAAAAGAGCCCGTTCTCAATAGTTGAGAGCGGGCTTTTTTTATGGGTATTTGTGTAATTTTTAGCCAACTTTTTCTTTACTTGATTATAACCAAGTGAAACAATGTTCCGCCTATATGACCGTTCATCCGAATAATTGAGGGTTCTGTCATTACCAAAATAATCTTTAAAGGAATAAAGTTGTGAGTACACAGTCTAAATCAGAAGCTAGTGCAGTTGAGCTGGAAGCACTAGATAATGGCTTTATGGGACATCCCGCGCCATTACGCTCATTGTTTTTTACCGAAATGTGGGAGCGTTTCTCTTACTATAGTATCCGTCCGCTACTAGTGCTATTTATGGTGGCCACAGTAAGCAGTGGTGGTTTTGGCTTTAATGAAGTCACCGCTTCTGCTATTTATGGTATCTTTGCGGGTTCGTTATACTTAGCAGCAGTACCAGGTGGCTGGTTAGCAGATAATTGGCTGGGTCAAGAGCGTGCATTGTGGTGGGGTAGTATTATTATTGCCCTTGGTCACTTGTGTATCGCGCTTTCAGCGATGTTTGGCATGACGCTGTTCTTTGTTGGTTTAATCTGTATTGTCTTGGGCTCAGGGTTATTTAAGACCTGTATCTCAGTGATGGTTGGCGCCTTATACCCCAAAGGCGACTCTCGCCGTGATGGCGGTTTTACCTTGTTTTATATGGGCATTAACATCGGTGCGTTATTAGCAGCACTTATCGTTGGCGTATTCAAAGAAAAAGGCATGTGGCATGTCGGCTTTGGCGTTGGTGGTTTGGGTATGCTGGTCTCATTACTGATTTATCGTTTTGTCGCGCAAAAGAACTTAACACGTTATGCACGCGCCAAAGGTATCTCAGCCGAGTGGGAAAAATCTAACGACCATTACAAAAACATCGGTCGCTGGGTTGGTGGTTTTGTCGCCTTGCTAGTAGCCGCAGTGCTATTAGTGTCTACTGGCATGATATCGTTCAATCCTGAGATGGTTGCAGAGTATATGACGTATATCATTGCTGCGGTCGTCATCTTGTATTTCGCTATTATGTTTATCTCACCACGATTGGATAAGACAGACAAACTACGCTTACTAATTTGCTTTGTCTTAATCATTGGCTCGACGCTGTTCTGGTCAAGCTTTGAGCAGCAGCCAACGTCTTTTAACTTATTTGCCGATCGTTATACCGATCTAAATGTTTTAGGATTTGAGATACCAAGTATTTGGTTCCAGTCATTGAACCCACTATTTATTTTAATATTGGCACCTATCGTTAGTATTATTTGGGTCAAGCTTGGTAACCGCGGTCTTGAGCCTAGCAGTATGGCTAAGTTTGCACTCGGTATGCTACTGGCAGCTGCAGGTTTTGCCTTGATGATTTTTGCCTCAAAAAGCATTTTAGCGCCTGGTGCTGGCTTGGCATCGCCGCTATGGTTGGTAGGTAGTTTATTATTATTGACGCTAGGTGAGTTAGCATTAAGCCCAGTTGGGTTGTCTGCCATGACTAAGCTAGCGCCAGAGGGTATGCAAGGGCAAATGATGGGGCTTTTCTTTGCTTCTATCGCTATGGGTAACTTGGTTGCTGCTTTCTTTGGTGGTCATGTATCTGCTGACAAAATCGAAGGATTGCCAAGTCTGTTCACAACCATGACCATCTTTTTGGTAGTTACCGCTGTACTATTATTGATACTAGCAAAACCTATCAATAAAATGCTTAAGGAAAGCGAGCATGAAAAACAACTGGCCAAGCAATAGGATAGTCTGATGTACATTTGTGATTAACAACAGCACAAGTGACATATGATGAGACGTGTTACCATTACTGGTAGCACGTTTTATTGTTTTAGTTGGTGAGATATTTGGCACAAGCCATTGAAAGCTTACTATCTGCCCAAACATCTAATGATAGCTCACGATAAACAGCAGTACAGCGTTTTATAAGCCTATATTAATTCAATTTTATACTCTCAATAGGTAGAAGTAATTACCCAAGCAAGCATAGTTAGATAGCTAAATAAGTAAACAGTTTGCTTGAACAATTGCTATCGATAATAAATGTCTTATTAAAACTAAAGCGGTATCAAGAACTCAAACAAGATGACTATTAGAACAAGACGATTGTAAATAATCGCGCCATCATCATATTTTTATAATTTCTATAAGGACACATTCAATGAATAAACAAGCCATTCACGAACGTATTGCTAATTTACGCAGCACCTTAGCCGCGCAAGATCTCACCGCAATTATCGTACCCTCTGCTGATCCCCATTTATCTGAATACCTACCAGAGTACTGGCAAGCACGCTTATGGTTGTCAGGATTTACCGGTTCTGTCGGTACGCTGGTCGTGACTGCTGACTTTGCAGGTCTATGGACGGATAGCCGTTATTGGGTACATGCTGCCGACCAGTTAGAAGGCACAGGTATTACTTTAGAAAAGCTTGCGCCAGGTCAGCCAAATCATATCGACTGGCTAGCCGATCATTTGCAAGAAGGGGATAGCGTAGCAGTAGACGGCAACGTACTATCTATCGCCGAGCAAGATCGCCTGCTAAATGCTTTTGATGCCAATGATATTACTTTGATTACTGAGCGTGATGTGCTGACAGAGATTTGGACAGATCGCCCAGCACTACCAGCGGCCAAATTATACGCTCATGATGAGCAGTTCCTTGCTCAGTCTGCCACCTCAAAGCTTGCAGCAGTACGCGAAGGCATGGCAGAAGCAGGTGCGACCCATCATTTACTTTCAAGCTTAGACGATATCGCTTGGTTGACGAACTTGCGCGGCGCTGATGTTGATTATAATCCGGTATTCTTGTCGCACATGTTGATTGATGCCGACAAAGCAACGTTGTTTGTTGATACTGATAAAGTAAGCGAAGATATTGCACAGAGTCTAAAAGACAGCGGTATCACATTGGCTGACTATTCTGCTGTGCAAGATGCATTGAGTGCATTAACGCCAGACGATTTACTACTGTTAGATCCGAGCAAAGTTGCAGTAGGCACGCTCTCAAAAATGGCAGATGATGTTGGTTTTATTGAGCAAATGGCGCCTAGTACATTACTCAAATCTGTAAAGTCAGATGCAGATATCGATCATGTGCGTGAAGCGATGCGTCAAGATGGTGCTGCTTTGGCTGAGTTTTTTGCCACATTTGAGCAGCGTCTAGCAAACGGCGAGCGTTTAAGTGAGCTAGATGTTGATAGCATGCTGATAGACGTGCGCAGTCGTCAGCCGCATTATGTCTCGCCAAGCTTCCCAACCATCGCAGGCTTTAATGAAAATGGCGCGTTGCCACATTACCGCGCTACACCAGAAAAATTCAGCTACCTTGATGTGGCCGAGGGAGAAGGCGGATTGCTACTGATTGACTCAGGCGCACAGTATCAAAACGGTACGACTGATATCACCCGCGTAGTTGGTATTGGGCAAGTCACTGCTGAGCATAAACGTGACTTTACTATTGTGTTAAAAGCTCACATTGCGCTAGCTCGCGCTCATTTCCCTGATGGTATCGCTTCACCGTTGATCGATGCCATTTGCCGTGCGCCATTATGGCAAGCACAGATGGACTATGGTCATGGTACGGGTCACGGCGTTGGGTATTTCTTAAACGTACATGAAGGCCCGCAAGTCATTGCCTATAGTGCTAGCACACCAAAAGAGCGCGCGATGAAAGTCGGTATGATTTCTAGTAATGAGCCAGGTCTATACCGCGAAGGCAAATGGGGTATTCGTATCGAGAACTTGGTAGTAAATACGCCAGTTGCTAAGCCTACTGAGACAGAGTTTGGTGATTTCTTGAACTTTGAGACCATCACTTACTGCCCAATCGATACGCGTCTGATTGAGCCGTCACTGTTGGATCAAACCGAGATTGATTGGCTAAATGACTATCATAGCCAAGTCTTCGCAGAGCTAAAAGATCGTGTTGAAGGGTCAGCGCTTGAATGGTTGACTGAACGTACCAAAGCCATTTAATACCAAGCTCAAAACATTAATTAAAAGTACTAAAAAGCCCCGTAAATAATTTACGGGGCTTTTTAGTGTTCGTTATTTAGTACTTGCTACCGAGCGGATGTTGCTAACTGTAGGTTTCACACTGAAAAATAATTATTGTTAGTGGATGCTTTTCTTAGCACCTTCATTATTAGTAGTTGAGTCATTCTGCTCGCTAAAGTGTTGAGTGACCTCAGCACGTAGCCAAGACTTTAGGTTTTCAGACATTAGCATCATTTGCTCACTGAGATAGTCATCGACCTGTGTTTCTAGCTCGCGGATTAGCTGTTGATGTGTTGCATCTAGCTTCGCGTCTTTTAAGGCCAAATTAATCGCTGCACTGGCTTTATTGTTAATGTCTTTAATGTGGTTATCGCTAAGCGTATGTGCCTGTTCGCCAATGGTTTTGTTATCAGCACTTTTATTATCGCTAGCATTGCCTTCAGTATTTTTTGCTTCTGGTGCGTCTTTTTCAGTCTTTGCACTAGAATTATCAGTAACAAAATCGTCAGTAACAGCGCTATCTGCCACGACTTTATCTGTGTTTGATTTAGCTACGTTGGTAGCAGCCAATTCCTTATCGTTGTCTGTCTCTAACGCTGCTTGCTTATTTTTTTCTTGTTCTTTTTGAGTCGCTTCTTTTTGCTTCTGCTCTTCTTCTAGCTTTTGTTTTGCAGCTGCTGCGTCTTCTTGTTCTTGTTTGTCCGTAATTGCTTTAGCAATGGCCTGCTCAGCATTGTAGTTGTCATAGAGCTCGTCTACATGCGCATCTAAATCATGGGTATTAAAAGTGAAGTCTTCAAATGAGGTGTCAGATTGCAGCAGGGTAGTGATGTCTTTTAGTTCTTGGGTAATCGCTGCGCGTACTGGCTCAGGTGCACACGTCCAGCGTTGATAAAACTGATGGGAAAATGAGTAGCTTGACATGGTATCTTCCATAAATGTTCCAAAAATTACCCCTTATCATACGCAAGTACGATAAGGGGCTGCAAGTGGACAAACGTAGCAAATCTGACACCAACGTTACAACGCACTCATTACCATGCGCTGCGCTGTAGATGGATAGCTGTTATTGATTGACAGGCCAGCGAGCAAATACCAATGAGCCATTGGTACCACCAAAGCCAAAGCTGTTGGATACTGCATACTGCAAGTTATCAACTTTGCGCGATTGATTAGCCACATAATCAAGGTTACAGTTGTCTTCGATATCCTCTAAATTGATCGTAGGCGGCACATGCTGATGCTGTAGCGCTAGTACTGTAAAGATAGCTTCAACTCCGCCAGCGGCACCAAGTAAGTGACCGGTCATCGATTTGGTTGAGCTAACTAAGATGCTGTCTTTTACAGGAGAAAAAACAGTTTCGATAGCAATAGACTCAGCAACATCACCAGCAGGGGTACTAGTGCCATGAGCGTTGACATAACCGACGCTTGATGACTCGATACCAGCATCGTTTAGCGCATTTTGCATCGCTCTTGCCGCACCGCTACCGTCTTCTGGTGGCGCAGTAATATGACTGGCGTCATCACTCATACCAAACCCGACTAACTCTGCTAATATCGTTGCACCGCGCGCTTTGGCATGGGCAAGGCTTTCTAATACCACCACGCCAGCACCATCACCAAGGACGAACCCATCACGACCTTTATCAAACGGACGTGAAGCTTTAGTTGGCTCATCGTTGCGCGTAGAGAGTGCATGCATAGCACTAAAGCCAGCAATACCAAGTGGGCTAGAACCTTTTTCACTACCGCCTGCCAACATAACGTCAGCATCACCATAAGCAATCAAACGAGCAGCAAGACCCATAGCATGAGTCGCAGTGGTACAAGCCGTTGAGGTCGCAAGGTTTGGGCCTTTTAACTTATGCTTAATCGCTACTAGTCCAGCGGCCATATTGACGATAGAGCCTGGGATAATAAAAGGTGAGACTTTGCCCGCGCCTTTTTCGTGTAGGGTATCACGGCTGTTTTCAATCGTTTGGATACCGCCAATACCTGAACCTAAAATGATACCAAAGCGATCTTGGTCAACGCCTTGCACAGGAGCATCAGCAGCACTGACTTCATCGATAAAACCAGCGTGCTTTAGTGCCATGGCAGAAGCGGCAACCCCATAATGCATGAACTCATCATAGCGACGTGCATCTTTAGCATTCATATATTGCTTGGCATCAAAGTCTTTGATCACGCCTGCGATTTGCGCACGGTAGCCTGTGGCATCGAAATGCGTAATCGGTGAGATACCACTCTCGCCATTGAGCAATTTGGTCCATGAGCTATCGACGTCTAGACCGAGCGGCGTAATGGCGCCCATACCTGTGACTACCACACGCGTATCATCAGAACGCTCGTAGTGAGGTGGTTTTTGACGCGATTTATGTACAGGTGCTGCAGTCATATTATTTGTGTCATCAGTGGTGGCTTGGTCGATAGGTGAACTACTATTCTGGCTCATGCGATATATCCTATACTTACAGGTCCTAAGAGGATGGCGTTTCAAAAGTCATTATAAAACACATAGGTGCACGTATGTAAACTAAAATTTAACTGGTCAGGCAAAACATACTTGACCCAATACCACGCCTTTATTTGCACCAGTTACCGCTGGTAAATTACCAGTTTCACCCATCAATGTTTGTCTAGCTAACCATGCAAAAGCAACGGCCTCTACCCATGTTGGCGCAAGCCCTAAATGTTCAGTGGTTTTTACTGGGCAATGGGGTAGGTGTGCTTGCAAGCGTGTCATTAAATAGTCATTCAATGCGCCGCCGCCGCAAACATAAACTGAGCTGTTTTTTGAATGACTGACAAACATGTTGATTTGCGTACTGGCGCTGATAGCCGTTAGTTCAGTCAAGGTTGCTTGCACATCGGCTGCTGAATAACTGATGTTAGCATTGGCTTGCTCAAAAGCCTGTAGCTCATCTGGCAACCAAGTTAAATTAAAGTCCTCACGACCTGTGCTTTTTGGATGAGACTGAGCAAAAAATGGATGTGCCAAAAGTTGCTGTAATAATGGCTCAATGATGGTTCCGGACTGCGCCCAAGCGCCACCTGCGTCATAAGCATTATCGGTATGCAACGAGGTCCATGCATCCAATAACAAGTTGGCAGGTCCCGTATCATAGCCAACAACTTGAATTTCTTCACTGGCTGGCAAGACGGTTATATTAGCAATACCGCCTAAGTTTAATAGCACACGGGTACTATCAGGGTCGGCAAATAATGCCTGATGAAATGCAGGTACTAAGGGCGCACCTTGGCCACCAACTGCCATGTCACGACGTCGGAAATCACTGACCACGCTGATGCCTGTGCGCTCAGCGATGATATTGGCATCGACCAGTTGCAACGTGAATCCCATCTGCGGGCGATGGCGTACGGTTTGTCCGTGACAGCCAATCGCTAGCACTGACTCAGGATCGGTATTTGATTGCTGCAATAGCGTATTGACCACTTCGCTCGCGAACTCAGCGTACGCGCGACTTGCCCAGCCGAACCAATCCAACTCACTGCTTGGTTCATCGGCCTCTGGTACGAGTTGATTCACGCCATTCGGCTGACATAATGCCAGTAGCACTTCACGCAGACGTGGCGGAAAATCTTGGCTATAGGTCGCCAGTAGTTGCATCGGTGGTTGGGTATTGTCTTTGTTGCTTATCGCAGGATTAAACTGACAAATAACCGCATCCATACCATCCAAGCTGGTGCCTGACATCATGCCGATATATAAGCCGTCATCAAAGCTTTCAAACACGGTTTGCTCAAGGGCATCGGTCAGTGTGGCGTAACGATCACCAATATCATTACCTTTCTTATCATTAAAATCATCATATTTTTTTATCATTTAAATACTCAAGTTATTATCTCATGTGAAAGTCGTTTAAATCTTTTTTAGGTGCTATTAGGTATTGGAAATAAACATACTCCGACAATTATTTTATAGCTTTCATAAAGAAAGTGTATTTTATAGATTGTTTAGCCTTCGTTAAAAAGGTATAATAATGCCAAGTGGATTGGGGGTTCCCGGTCGGCGTCTAAGCTTCTGGGGGTTCCTGGAGGCTTTTCGCTTTTCTAGAAATGGGTTTTTTAGAAATAATATTTTTAGGGATAATTTTCAATCCATATCCTTCATAGTCTTGTCCTAGACAGTCTCGACCTCCACGACACATGAATTTTTCTCTTAATATGCCAAAAGCTCTATTGTTTTGAGCAGGTCTAAGATAATTTATCCCTACTGGTCGTGCGACCAAATCTGCAAATTGTAAGCCCGTAGAGTTTGCTTGCTTATCTACAAATACAATATCAAATGGTAATGGAACATTTTTACGATTATTTCCATCAATCATTCTTCTAAATTCAAGCTCTAGAGCCTTGTCTTCTTTTTTACCTCTACATTCAACTAGAATATGTGTTTTGCGTTCAAGTTGATTTTTTTCATGCAAAAAATCATATAATCCTTCTAGACAAAAGCCCAATGCTAAGTGGTAAGGGTTGTTTTCTTCTCTCAAGATATCAGAGTTTTGTAGTTTAATTTTGTCTATTACACAAGCTACCAGTATGAAATTGCTACTTTGCATAATCTGCGATAAATCATCTAAAAACAATTTGTTAAGACTTTGATTATTCAATAAGGTAAAGGCATTTTTTTTCTTTCGAATTTCGTGTTCATGTAGAACGATTAAGTCATGACCAAAGTTATTAAATTTGAACTTCTCGATAGCTGGTACGATTTTTTCAGCATAATGGCGCTTATGAAATATTCCAAATGCTAAAACAAAAACTGGATAGTCTGGATCGATACTCTCTAGGCTATGATCCCCACTTTCGTCAACATAAACTATGTAATCACTAAAAGCTGCTTGATCTATATCTGGTCGCGACTCTGATTTAAATGATTGGAAATCATTGTCATTAGCGAACTCAAACAGAGGCAGTTGTCGTAGTGCTTCATTAGAGGGGTTGGTCATGGCAATTTACCTTAAAAAACGCTAGTATATCCGTCAAATTCTAGCATTTTTTCTGACCTTTTGAGCTTATAAACGTCATAAGGGATTGAGCCAGTAATCCATATTCATAAAAATCCTAATTAAAGCGACATATAGAGAGCATCATGACCAATCAAACTTACACCCTAGAAGAACAACTGGCCCTTATTCAGCGTGGTACGCAAGAGATATTGTCTGAAGATGACTTAGTGGCTAAGCTAAAGCTCAATCGTCCACTACGTATCAAGGCTGGCTTTGATCCTACCGCTCCAGATCTGCATTTAGGTCACACAGTGCTGATCAATAAGCTTAAGCATTTCCAAGATTTGGGTCATGAAATTTATTTTCTAATCGGCGATTATACCGCCAAGATTGGTGACCCTTCTGGCAAAAACAGCACGCGTCCACCATTGACCGATGAGCAAATCAAAGCCAACGCAACCACTTATGCTGAGCAAGTATTTAAAATCTTGGACAAAGAAAAAACCCGCGTGGTCTTTAACTCTGAGTGGTTCAATGACATGAGCGCCGCTGATATGATTCAGCTTGCCAGTCAGCAAACCGTCTCGCGTATGCTTGAACGTGATGATTTCTCAAAACGCTATGCATCACAAACGCCCATTTCAATCCATGAGTTTCTCTACCCGCTAGTACAAGGCTACGACTCTATCGCCCTAAAAGCCGACGTTGAGCTTGGCGGTACCGATCAAACTTTTAACTTGCTAATGGGTCGCACGTTGCAAGGACGCTATGGCCAAGAGCCGCAAGTTTGTATCACCGTGCCAATCTTAGAAGGGCTAGATGGTGTCAATAAAATGTCCAAATCACTGGGCAACTATGTCGCGATCTATGATGCACCAGGCACCATGTATCAAAAAATTCTGTCTATGCCGGACACACTGATCCATCGTTACTTTGAGTTCTTAAGCTTTAAGCCAATGGAAGAAGTGGCAAGCTTGATGCGTGAAATGGAAAATGGCCGTAACCCACAAGAAATCAAACGTATCTTAGCCGAAGAATTAATCGAGCGTTTCCATGATGCTGATGCCGCTGCTAATGCGCACAAATCTGCGGGTAACGTCTTAGCAGATGGCGAGCTACCGGTTGACTTGCCAGAAATCATGTTGGATCTAGAAGGGCAAGATGCGTTATTTATCACCCAAATCCTAAACCAAGCTAAGCTCGCTAAAAACAACTCAGCAGCCAAAGACATGGTAAAACGTGGTGCGGTCAAAGTAGATGGCGAAGTCGTTGATGGTGGCTTTAGTCTAACCTCAGGTCAGACGGTCGTGATTCAAGCAGGTAAAAAGGCTTATGCAAAAGTGACGGTTGGTTAGATAATCTATAAAAATGATTAAAAGTGAGGTCGGCAGTAATTGTCGACCTTTTTTATGAAGCGATGATTAGTAGCCATTTTTTAATAGTAGGAGTTTGCTATGACTAAAACCATTTCCCAAGGCATTTACCGCCACTATAAAGGCAGTTTGTATCAAGTATTGCATACGGCGCAGCATTCAGAAACCGAAGAATCGCTAGTGGTATATCGTTGCCTATACGGTGAATATGGCGTGTGGGCACGTCCGCTTGAGATGTTCGCTGAAACGGTCACGGTTGATGGTAAAGAAATTCCGCGATTTGAATTGATTAAACCATTAAATGATTAATACTTAGCCAATAATTTCGATTGAATTTAGCGCAAAAAAACGACCCGTTGAGGTCGTTTTTTTTGTGCATTATTAAAAACCCATCATTAAGTGTTCAGAAACTTTTTCAATACTTTATAAAAACTAACTGGTGCATCCATCGGTACAGCATGCCCTGATGTTGGCAACATAATACTGTGCGCATTGGGCAGCAGAGTGGTCAAACGCTGTTGCCACTCTGCACTATATAATTGCGAGCGCGCGCCAATTAGTAAAGTAGTCGGAATATTGATAGTGGGCAAAACCTCGCGGTAATCGTAGGGCAGCGCAACATAAGCAGATAGGCAGCGCAGTTTATGTTGCCAAGTCGCGTGTTCCATTAATGAGATTTTCTGCGGTGCCCGATAACTGAGGGCTTTTACCAATAATTGCGAAGGTTTACTACTCACAGAGAGCAGAGAAAAAGAGCGCTCCATGTCTAATAAATTTACTTTCAATCGATAGGGCAGGTGACGGAAGTCAACCACTTGCTCGGCTTGTAAATAAGGGGCAGTGTCAGTAATCAACCGTGTAAATTGCGCAAACAATTCGGTTTGTCGTGTACCGAATACACCGCCACCTTGCCAGTCTGGCTGATTATGAATAATCGGTGCTTGATCAATGTTCAGATAATGACTGACGCGCTGAGTACCAAAGCGCTGAAAGTATGCCCACATGACCAATGCTCCCATCGATATCGCGGCAACAGGAAAAGCCTCAAAGCCAGTTTCTTTGCTCACGTACTCAAACACATCTTGGGTATCTTGTGCATATTGCTCAATAAAATCAAACGTTGGCAACGTTAGGTCACTGGCCAAACCAAACCCTCTAAAATGTGGCAAGTAAAAACAGTAGTGCTGAATGAGCGGTAAAATAAATGGCAAAAATTGCCGCGCATCCATACCAAAAGCGTGCATTAGTAGGACAGGTTTACCTTTGCCAATAACAGAGACGGGCAGCAACGTTCCATCAGCTGTTTGGACAGTAATGGTCTTTAGCTGGTAGGGAGTAGGAAAGGGTATGAGGTCTTTTTTCATAGAGTGATATCTCTTTGATTTTTCAAGCTGTCTCGGTCAATTTAGCTAAGAAAGTATTGCAGTAGAGTACACCGCTATAAAATAGTAATACCGCGAATAAAAGACTGCTATATTAAAGCTGTCACCTGACCATAGCATAGAATTTGGCTAGCGGTAAAAGCAGTAGCGTTAACTGACAAGGACATAAGTGCATGAGCAGATCAACATTGCCATTACTCGATAGTAGCCTATATCCACAAGTATGGCAGCAGCAGACATTTGCCAGTCCGCAAGCGCTTTTACTGTCGATGTTGTCTGCTATTTTGAGTAAGGATGTCACAATTGATGCCAGTGCTTTTACCAAGCAGTTATTAGCAGACGATGTTTATCAGGAATGGATTAATACTACGGTGTTCGGGCGTTATTTACATCGTAACTTCACCGCATTTTATCAGCAGACAGAAGACAGTTTTAACACAGATATGCCTGCATTGTTCCGTCAAGAACTAGTACGCCATGCGCAGTATTTACCACTCAAACAGGTATTGTTTTTTGCAGGAGATATGCCCAAAAGTGTACGACAGACGAAGACGTTAACCACGACGGTAAATCCAGCGACTGCGATAATAAATGCTCAAACGCTGAACATGAATACTTCAAGGTTAATTATTAATCAGATAACCATCACTGGTAAGCAAGTATTGGGGTTTGCGATACGTCACAATAAGCGTACTAGCGAACGTCTGCGTAACGAAGTGCTGATTTTGGACTTTCAGGATTTGCGTTTGGTCAATGAGCAAGCTATTGAAGACATAAAAAAAAGCAATATAGATGACTCTATATTGCTTCGATCTTATGAGATACGCTAACAGGTTCGGTATTGATAAGTGATATATTGATAATCAACATTGATACTAAAACTAGCCGAGCAGTTAATATTAATCTTGCTTGGCAATCGTCAGTCCATTATAGGTCTGCGCTACTGGCATTACTTCTAGGCGATTGACGTTGATATGAGCAGGTGATTCGATTAGCCATAACAAAATATTGCCGATATCTTCACCTGTCATGGTTTTAAAGCCATCATACACCTTGGCAGCTTTGTCATCGTCACCGTGATAGCGCACGTTTGAAAACTCAGTGCCAGCCACATTACCAGGTTCAAGATTGGTCACGCGTACTTGGGTGCCAATCAGATCTGCTCGTAAGTTTAAGCTGAACTGTTTTACAAACGCTTTAGTTGCGCCGTAAACGTTGCCACCAAAGTAAGGCCAGCTACCAGCAATCGAACCGACATTGATAATATAACCGCTATCGCGAGCGACCATCGCTGGCAAGACCGCATGGGTCAGCGCCATCAAGCCTTTAATATTGGTATCAGTCATACGCATCCAGTCATCAAGACTGGCCTTGTGAGCAGGCTCTGTACCCAGTGCTAATCCTGCATTATTGACCAAGACATCGATTTGTTTAAAATCATCAGGCAAGTCAGCAATGATTTGCGGGATAGCAGCTGTATCACTCACATCCATAACCACGGGCAAAAAAGCCTCACCTAAAGTCTCTGCCAAAGCATTCAGTTTATCAAGGCGTCTGGCGCAACCAATCACGCGATGGCCGTTAGCAACCAAGCGCTCTGCCAACGCTTTACCAAAACCTGCGCTTGCTCCTGTAATCAATACGTTCATGATATATCCTTATTATTGATGTTGTCTGCTGTTGTCATAATTTTGATGACGGCTTTATTTACCCTAATGCGACTTATCTATTCGATAACTGCTTACCAAAAATCTTATCACCCGCATCACCTAGACCTGGGATGATGTAACCGTGCTCATCCAAATGGCTATCTAGGGCAGCGGTATAAATAGTCACGTCAGGATGCGCTTCATTTACCAAGCGTACGCCTTCAGGTGCAGCAACCAATACCAATGCTTTAATATTAGTACAGCCATTTTTCTTTAGCATCTCAATAGTCGCAACCATTGAGCCGCCCGTGGCTAGCATTGGATCAATGATCAGCGCAGGACGCTTGTCCATGTGGCTAACGAACTTTTCAAAGAAAGGAACTGGCTGCAACGTTTCTTCATCACGTTGTAGACCGACCACAGAAATCTTAGCAGTAGGGATCAAGTCGAGCACCCCATCAAGCATGCCGATACCTGCGCGTAAAATCGGTACGATCGTCGCCGTCTTGCCGATGATTTGCTCACCAGTGATTTCGCCACACCAGCCTTCCATTGGGAAAGTTTCAATTTCGAAATCACGGCTTGCTTCATAAGCCATCAAGCGCGCAAGCTCTTTGGTCAATGTACGAAATTTATAAGTACTACAGTCTTTTTCGCGCATAAGGCTGAGTTTATGACGGACTAGTGGATGATCGATTACCGTAATTTTTAAATCGCTGTTTAAGTCACTCATAAGTACTCTCTTGGTTTCTTGTCTGATGCTTGCGCAGTTACTGCGGTTGCTATTAGTATAAAAGATACAAACACTTACCGCACTTTAACCATATCCTTAGCTTATAAATAGTAAAGTTAAATCCTTCATAATCAAGCCAATTAATTACTTTACGACAGTGCTCATTTATCGCAATGACAATATTTGCGTTCACAGCTGCCATCAAAGCCTAAGCAATTCAGGCTAAGTAAAATGATATCGCGCTGTCTTAAGTCAACTGATTGAACCGACTAAGTTTGACTATATAAAGTGATTATAAGTGAGGTAGTGTTTAGACTTGCTATGATACCAAAAAAACCGCTTTTCTGATGAAGAATATCATGACTATAAAAACACCAAGCACTCAAAAAACCACTGATACTGAATCGAAATTGTCTAATGACAAAGCCACAGAGCTCGAAACACATCCCTTTGAGCCTGTCTTACCGCCCAATGCAACGATCATGATGATGGGTACGTTTCCACCGACTGCTGATAAATGGGCAATGAGCTTTCATTATCCCAATTTTTATAACGATATGTGGCGGATATATGGCCAAGTATTTTTTGATGATGCTGACTACTTTAGAGTAGGCGATGAAAAACGCTTTGATCCTGAGCGCATTCGAGATTTTATGTTTGAACGTGGCATTGCTTCTTGCCCGTCAGTAAAGCAGGCCATCCGTGAGACGGGTAACGCTTCGGATAAAAATTTAACAGTAGTCACACCTGTTGATCTAGAGGTTATCTTGCCGCAAGTGCCAAAGGTAGAGTCATTGTTCACAACAGGAGGCAAGGCGACCGAAGTACTGCTTGGGTTATTAGAGGAGCCAATTGCCAAATCAAAGCATCCAAAAACCAATCAAAGTATGGACTACCCTTATCAATGGCAGAGTACAGATAACCAGAAAGCTGATGTGAATAACCTAACCTTATATAGGTTACCGTCGACTTCACGTGCTTATCCATTATCGTTGGATAAGAAAGTCGCTGCGTATAAAGCGTTTTTCGAAAAGATGGGTAAGTTATAAAGTTCAAATAGAGAAATGGTTGCACTAATCGAAGGTAAAGCTCAAAGATAGTAGAAGGTATTTATCTAACAAAGATAAGCGTTTTTAATGTTAGAAAGTACAGTAAATAGCACATTTATAATCAGTTTCTACACCTATTAAAATTGATTAAATCATAACCTATTGAAAGAAATACAGATTTATTCATCTACTAAAATAAGATTAAAAACATTAATAAAACGGGTTGACACAAAATTTAAACCGTCTATAATACGCACCTCATCAAGACGAGCTGGAAGTAGCTAGTGTGTAGATTACACATTAATAACTCAGTTAACTTGTTGAAACAAATTAAAAAAAGAAGTTGACAGACTATTAAAACATGATAT
>Ga0208300_100261_pt1 | contig 46406 bp, 45 predicted proteins | sample 23_taG_FD_184096 | JGI IMG/M metagenome (GOLD analysis project Ga0208300, IMG submission 184096) | Marine viral communities from Cariaco Basin, Caribbean Sea - 23_WHOI_OMZ (SPAdes) (version 2) | ecosystem: Environmental > Aquatic > Marine > Oceanic | place: Caribbean Sea: Cariaco Basin...
TAATCCGGGCAGGTATGGTCAGCGCTACGTTGGCGATGGCAAACAGGCGAAGATCATCCGCGGTGAGCCAGTTGACGCTTTTGAGCATACTGGATGCCAGCGGCGCCATGTTGAACCACACGTAGAAGGTTATAAAGAATGCGATCCAGGTCAGGTGCAGGGCCCTGACTTCCGGATTTTTGACGTGGAAAACGTCTGCGACTTTCATGTCAGCCTCCCTGGGCTATCAGATACAGAAACGGTTAGGCGCCAGTCTCAACGGCTGGGCAAAATAAGGAGCGGACACTGGATCCGGCGGGCGAGGAAGGAACTCACGCTGCCGAAGGTCATGTAATCCAATTCGTCCACGAAATAGGTCAGCGAGCGGGCGATAAATCCGCCGTCCGGTTCATTGCTGTGGCGCGCAATAACGAGCATATCGGGATGGATCTTTTTCTCCGCGGCGTACAGCAGCATTTTCCGCGCATCCCCCTCAAGCAGCATGCTTTCGGCGGAAATCTGCTCCTGCTCGCACACTCCCAGGGCCTCAGCAAGGTGCTCTTTCAGTTCGGCCACTTCCTGCTGGAACAGGTCTTCGTTTCCGGAGGTGATATCCCGTGGGTTTTCAGCAACCGCAACCAGGGTGATCACGGGTTTGAGATCGCGGAACATGGTGATGGTCTGAGCCAGAGCCAACCTGGCGTTCCTCGAACCGTCGTAGGCAATCATAATGTTCATTTTATGGGTTCTCCCGAAGGCGTTTTTCATCGCCCGTGTAAGGGGCAGGCATTGGTATCTGCCAGCATTAGCCCACACTCCGGCGCCCCCCACAATTGACGGAAATCAACGTTCGCAGCATGTACCCCACGAGAGAAATCAAGGGTCTATCCCTCCGGCCTCGAAAAGCTCCGATCACCTACCACCACCGCCCCCAGCAGGAGGTACCTCCAATGCCCCGCATCGGAAAACCCTGTTTTTGGTAAGGTTTAGGCGATGTTTTCAGACATCGCTTAATGAATGTCCGGAGGGAGCGGAGCATGGCCAATAGCCCGTCAAAACCAGAGCAATATCGTGCGCTCGGTTTATCCACATTTGCCTTCACCCTGTGCTTTGCGGTGTGGACGATTTTCTCCATCATCGGAATCCGCATCAGCGAAGATCTGGGGCTGTCGGATACCCAGCTTGGCCTGCTGATGGCCACCCCGATTCTCACCGGCTCCATCAGCCGGCTGTTCCTCGGTATCTGGACGGACCGCTATGGTGGCCGCTGGGTATTTGGCATCCTGATGCTCACCACCGCCGCCTGCGTGTACCTGCTGACCTTCGCAACCACTTACCTGATGCTGCTGGTGGGCGCCCTGGGTGTCGGCCTGGCCGGTGGCGCCTTCATCGTCGGCGTGGCCTACACGGCGGCATGGTTTGAACCGGAACGCCAGGGCACGGCGCTGGGGATTTTTGGCGCGGGCAATGTGGGTGCTGCGGTAACCAACTTCGGGGCCCCGTTCCTGTTGGTCGCGTTCGGCTGGCAGAGCACGGCTCAGATCTACGCCACCGTGCTGGCAATCATGGGTGTGGTCTTCATCCTGCTGGCCAGGGAGGACCCTCTGGCCGCAGAGCGGGCCGGCACCAGGGCCAAATCATTCATGGAGCAGATGGAGCCGCTGCGTGAGCTGAGGGTCTGGCGGTTTGCTTTGTACTATTTCTTCGTATTCGGCGCTTTTGTCGCCCTGGCGCTCTGGTTGCCTCACTTCCTTATCGGCGTTTACGGCCTGGACATCAAAACGGCGGGCATCATCGCCGCGCTCTACACCATTCCGGCGTCACTGTTCCGTGTCCTCGGGGGTTGGATGTCGGACCACTTCGGTGCCCGCCGGGTGATGTACTGGACCTTCGGTGCCTCCGTTGTCTGTACCTTCCTGCTGAGCTATCCGCCCACCGAGTATGTGGTGCAGGGCATCGATGGCGATATCCGCTTTACCCTTGAGATGAGCCTGCCGGTGTTCGTGGCGCTGATCTTTATTCTGGGTTTCTTCATGTCCCTGGGTAAGGCGGCGGTCTACAAGCACATTCCTGTCTACTATCCGATGCACGTGGGCGCTGTGGGTGGCGTTGTCGGGATGATTGGCGGACTCGGGGGATTCATTCTGCCACTGGCCTTCGGCGTGCTGAACGACCTCACCGGAATCTGGCAGAGCAATTTTATGTTGATGTTTGTGATCGTCGCAGCCGCCCTGGTGTGGATGCACTATGCGATCCGATCCGCAGAGCGGGTTGAGTGGGCTGCCAACGAGGAACGAACCGATTTGCCAGAGCTGGCCTCTCCCCAACTTTTCTACCCACTGAACCGGAAAAAACAGCAGGAGCCTCTGATCGAGCCACCCCGGCGAAAGAGCCGACTGCAGTGAGCGAACCGCCGATGCGTATTCCAGACGAAGCCTGCCACCCATTCCACGCGAAAGCTGCCACTGATTCCACGGCAAGGCTGTCACCTTGGCAGGCTGCCTGACTCACTCCATCAAACTATCAAAATCGTTCGGCACGGGATAACTTAACGGTACTCTGCCCCTTTTCATCCGGAGAGGGCCAGATGCCAGCGAAGAGGTTACCAATGTAAGATCAAAATTGCTGCATCCGTCACCGCACAGTGGTTACATATTGCAACACCTCAACCACCTGTTCCGGTGTCTGAGCCCACGCCATGGCTGCAGCATCTACCTCCTTCAAGGGATGTACGATGTCCTCGCCGTGAAGCGTGATATAGGGCCTACCTAAAGCCGCACAGTAACCGGCATCGAAAGCGGCGTTCCACTGCTTGTATTTATCGCCGAATCGGATCACGGCCAGATCGCACTGTTCCAGCATCGTCTTGGTGCGAATGCCATTTACTTTGGACGACTGATGATCCCGCCAAAACGGAACCTCCGGCACGCCCAATATATCACCGGCGGCATCACTGGCTCCGTGATCGGTGACGGGTGCTGTAAACTCGACGGGCAACCCCAGCGCTGCCACACCGGCCTGAAGCTGTTCACGCCAGTCAGTATGAATTTCACCAGAAAGGTACACAGTCCAGCTCATTTAAAACTCCTAGCTTGTTGTCGGGCTATTCTTTATAAATACCTGAAAAGGCCTACCATGATGTCGCTATATATTGGGTTTCGAGGAACTCTTTTATACCATCCTGAGCACCTTCCCGGCCTATACCACTTTCCTTCATACCACCGAACGGAGCGGCGGGGTCAGATACAAAGCCGCGGTTTACGCCAACAATGCCTGCGTTCAGCCTCTGTGCGATTCTCATCGCATTACCGACATCCTCGCTGAAAACATAGGCAGCGAGGCCGTAAGGCGTGTCGTTGGCCTGCTGGATAACAGAATCCACATCCCGAAAGCGGACCAAGGGCGCAACGGGACCAAACACCTCCTGATCAAGAATACGCGCGTCTGGCTCGACATTTTTAAGCACCGTTGGTGCGAAGAAAAAACCTTTCTCGTGAAGCGCCGTACCACCGGTTGCAACAGTGGCTCCGTCCTCCACTGCCTCAGCAACGATGGCCTTTAGTTTTTCCAGTTCCTTACGGGAAATGATCGAGCCCACATCGCTGTCCGCGTCTAACCCGTTGCCAACTTTCAGTTCCTCAAACCGCTCTACAAGTCTGTCGCAGAACTCATCGTATATCGCGTCGTGAACAAAAAGTCTGTTTGCAGCAATACAAGACTCGCCGGCATTGCGCAATTTGGCAACAAAGGCCCCCTCAATAGCCGTATCAATATCCGCGTCCTCACAGACAATAAGCGGGGCATTTCCACCGAGCTCCATCGATGTATTGAGAACCCTTTTGGCCGCCGTACCAAGCAGAAGTCGTCCGACACCCGTGCTACCTGTGAAGGAAATTTTTCGCAACCGATGATCACTCACCAGCGCCTCGGTTAGCATACCCGCATCATCAGTCGTTAAAACGTTTACAAGACCATCGGGAACGCCGCAGCGTTGCATCAAATCTGCAAGGTACATGGAGGTAAGCGGGGTCTCTTTTGGTGGCTTTACAACGACACCGCAACCAGCGGCGATCGCTGGCGCAATTTTTCGGGTAATCATCGCTGCCGGGAAATTCCATGGCGTAATCAGCAAAGCCGTTCCCACCGGTTGGTGTGTCACAACAATCGTATGTTTGCCACTGGGGGACTGTCGCATTTCCCCGCCCAAACGCAGAGATTCCTCCCCATACCAACGGAAAAATTCCGAGGCGTAATCAACCTCGCCAGTTGACTCCTTCAGGGTTTTACCTTCCTCAAGCGTAATCAATCTGGCAATGGTGTTCTTTTCTTCCTGCATCGTGTCGAAAATGGTCCTCAAAACCTCGGAACGCTCTCGTGGCGTTCGGGCCAGCCACTCGGTCACCGCCCTATCGCATGCATTCATAGCCATTTCTGCATGCTCGGATGTGCAGTTAGGGACAGCCGTAATGACCTCCTCCGTTGCGGGATTGATCACATCGAACTTTGTTGCGGTTTCTGTAATCCACTCGCCATTTAAAAACAGCCCGTTAGGCACGCTTTTCCCAACTTCTTCAATATAAAATTTCACAAAAAAGACTCCCATGTTCGGGATTTAAAAACATCTACGGAACGACCGGCCTGGCCCTGAAGACGGTGCTGAACACAAGATCGCAGTCACCGTCTTCATGTCACATTACGATCAGTACTTGTTAGCGATGAAAAGATCCTTGGACGGGAATAATGTGATCACCTGACATCCGTCCGGAGTCACAACAACCTCTTCTTCGATGCGAGCAGCACCGTTTCCGTCAGCGGCGGGGCAGTATGTTTCGAGTGCAAAAACCATCCCCTCCTGTAATTCAAACGGACTGTCAAACGATACAAGCCGGCTTATGATAGGTCGCTCGTGCAGCGCCATTCCCAAACCATGGCCAAACTGCAGACCAAACGCCTCCATCTCATTGGGGAAGCCAAAGTCAGTCGCCTTAGGCCACACGGCGGCAATTTTATCGGTAGTCATCCCGGGACGAACCAACTCGATTGCAGAGTCTATCCACTCCCGCGCCTGCTTGTAGGCGTCTTCCTGCGACCTGGTAGAGCTGCCGATATTCAGAGTGCGGTAGTAACAGGTGCGATACCCCATGAACGCCTGAATAATATCGAAAAATGCTTGATCACCCGGCCGGTACATGCGGTCAGTAAAATTATGAGGGTGCGGGCAACAGCGTTCACCGGATACGGCATTGATTGCCTCCACGTCATCAGAGCCGTTGTCGTAGAGAAACTTATTGACCAGGGCCACCATCTCGTTTTCCCGGGTACCCGGGCGAAGCTTCTCCGCCAGGTGATCGTAGGCGCCATCCACCATCGTGGCGGCCATATTCAGGAGAGTGATTTCATCCTGGCTCTTGATCTGTCGCGCATCCAGCATGATCTGTTGCACATCTCGTATTTCCAGACCGGCTTCCTGGAGTGCAAATAACATTGGCGGCTCGGCGACATCTACGCCCACCGGCATATCGGCAACTCCCTCAGCTTTGAGGATATCCCGAATCTCTTCCGCCGCACGCTTGAAAAGACCAGCTTCCTGGCCAATAGACCCTCTCAAGCCAAGCATGCCAGCCCGACAACGATCCTGCTTCAGCCAGGGTGCGTAGATCCGATGGTGAGCGGCAGCTGATCCGAAATCCCACAAATAGGGATCAGAATTGCCGGTAAACAGGGCGTAACGACAAAACTTATCCCGCGTCCACTCGCCAATAACCGAGCTGGTAAGGTAGCGAATGTTGTTGTTGTCAAAACACAGAATGGCGCCGAGATCGGAATCTGCCAGAGCGTTTCGGGCCCTCCCCGTCCTGTAGCGATGCAAACGGTCATAGTTCACGCGCTCCTCGAAATCCACATGCATTCTGCCCGGCGCCGGTATGGGACGTCCCCAAACCCAGTGTGGATCTACATCTTCGGAGCGAACAATGGTTGGCTCGCTGGGTTTCACTGTTTTAGCCATGATTCCTCCTGGTGCAACGGCAAAGAAAAGCCTGATTCGCGTACGATTGCTAACACAAAACACTTTAGTGCAAACGTTTGCGTAAATCAATTTTAAATCTGCAAAGAAGCCATAAGTTCAGTGCTTATGTATACTGTTGATATCGGATTCATAGTTCCGGCACACAGTCCGCAATCAGCTTTTCAGTCTCCTTTCGGGTTTTTTGCTTTGATACAGAAAAAACGAGTCACGCTTCGCGATTTGGCGGAGCACCTGAACATTAATACCTCCACGGTTTCCCGCGCTCTTAGCGAGAAATCGAATGGGATGATCTCTCCTGAAGTAGTGAAACGCGTAAGAAAGGCCGCTGAGGAAATGGGCTATAAGCAAAATGCGGCTGCCTACGCGCTCAAGGTTGGGAGTACCAAAACCATTGGTATGATTATTCCGGACCTGATGAATCCGGTGTTTCCTCCGATTATCAGAGGCATACAGAGCGTGCTCGACCAGTACGGGTACACTGCATTTCTGGCTTATAGCCAGAACAATGAGGGAGTCGCCCGTACTGAAGTAGAGAGGCTTATAAGCCGCGGGGTGGATGGCATCATTTACGCCGCAGCTTTCCGCAAGGACAGTGTTGTGGATTTATGCAAAAAGCAGGGCGTACCGCTGGTTCTGGTTAATCGAGTGGTAGATCAGGGCGATGTAGACACCGTGAAAGTCGATGACACGCTTGGTATCAGAATGGCGGTCGACCACCTGTTAGATCTTGGCCATCAGAAAATCGGGTTTATTGCAGGCCCCAAAGACATATCTGTTTCACACATCCGGCTACGCGCCTTTACGCAAACCATGTCCGACCGTGATTTGGCCGTGGACCCGCACCGCATTGTCGAGGCCCACGCGCTTTCAGAAACCGCCGGGGAGGAAGCAATGTCGCTATTTCTCCAAAAAAATCCCGACGCAACAGCGGTGATTGCGTCAAACGACCTCATTGCGCTGGGCTGTATTACTGCTATGACACAATTTGGTTATACCTGTCCAAAGAGAATGTCCATCGTTGGCTTCAACAATATGCCTTACCTGGACTGGTTCGCGACGCCTCTCACGACGGTGTCCATTCCCCATTTCCAGATGGGGGAACGATCCGCCGATCTGCTGCTGAAACGGATCAAGTCCGGTAACGCTGACTTTCACGAGGAAGTGTTACTGAAGCCCAGGCTTGTCGTCCGTAAATCAACGGCCGCGCCGGCCAAAACCAGAAAGAAAATCGAGGCCTCTTAAGACGCCTCGGCAACCTGCCCGGTAATGGCCCGGATTAGCAGGTCCTCAGTCACTTCGCTACGATCAAAGCATCGTGTTATCCGGCCATCGTACATGCCGATAATGCGGTCACTCACAGTGAGAACTTCGGGCATTTCAGAACTGACAACAATCACCGCAAGGCCGGATTTTGCCAGCTCCCTGATCAGGTGATGGATCTCTGATTTTGAACCGACGTCAATCCCCCGTGTTGGCTCATCCAGAATCAGAATCTTCGGCGAGGTGCTCAACCATTTGCCAATCACCACTTTCTGCTGGTTGCCGCCACTTAAGTTCTGCGTGGAATAATCCCAGCCCGGAGTCTTGATCCGGAGTTTTTTCCTATACTCTTCAAAGGTCTCTTTCTCAGCAGCTGCATTGATCCAGCCAAGCTTGGTAAAGGTGCTGATATTGGCCAATGTGGTGTTATCTTTACAACTCATCCCCAGCACAAGGCCCTGCTCTTTCCGGCTTTCCGGTACCAGCCCAAGCCCTTGATCTATAGCGTCAGAGGGCGAATTTATGCCCAGCTGTTTGCCATTGATCCTGATTTCGCCCGAGTCCGGCTTGCGCAGGCCGAAGATGGTTTCCATCACTTCGGTGCGGCCAGCCCCTACCAGGCCATAGAAACCAACCACCTCACCGATGTGTACGTCAAAAGAAACGCCCGAGTACAGACCTTCCACGCTCAGATCACTGACCTGAAGGGCTTTCTCGCCAAGTTCAGGGGGTTCGTGGGTAATGTCGGAATCAAGATCGCGGCCGATCATGCGCTGGGTCACTTCGTCTTCGTTGGTTTGCGCCGTATCGAAGGTCTCCTGGTAGACACCGTCGCGCAATACAGATATCCGGTCAGACAGCTCGAAAATCTCATCCATGCGGTGGGAGATATAGACAATCGCAGTGCCACTCTCTCTCAGCTCCCTGATGACACCGAAAAGAACCACTTTCTCATAGTCTGTCAGCGACGCCGTCGGCTCATCGAAGACCACGACTTTCGGCTGGAAAACCAGCGCACGGGCAATTTCAACCATCTGTTGATTGGCGATCGACAGGCTGCCCAGGCGCTCCGTGGGCTTGAACTTGCAGTTAAGGCGCTCCAGGATTCCCTCGCAACGCCTGTTCAGTAGGCCATTGTTAACGAACCACTTCGCCATTCGGGGCATATTCCCCAGGAAAACATTCTCACCTACGGTCATATCCGGCACGAGGGACAATTCCTGATGGATCAGCAGCACGCCGTGATCTCTCGCTTCCAGCGGTGTTCGCATCTGGACCCGCTGATCTTCAAGAACAACCTCACCGGTGTCCGGCTGATAGATGCCCGCCAGTATTTTCATCAAAGTGGATTTGCCCGCGCCATTCTCTCCCAGAAGCGCATGAACCTCTCCGGCTCGAACATCCAGATCCACACCATCCAGAGCCTTCACACCCGGGAAGGATTTACTGACGTTTTTCAACTCAAGCAACGGTTTCTGGCCTGAGACCGGGCCTATCGACTCTTTCACGTCAACTTGTGTGCTCATGCGCCTACCCCTTGACCTTGCTGTTCCGCAAAGCGTTTATCAATAATCAGAACGATGATTAAGATCGAGCCCAGAATAATCAGAACGTAGAATGACGGCACCTGAAGCAGGTTCATCCCGTTTCTGAGTATCGCAATAGCCAAAACGCCACCAAAGGTTCCAATGATGCTGCCAAAGCCGCCCGTCAGGCGCGTGCCGCCGAGAACCACCGCAGTAATTGCCCAGAGTTCGTAATTACGACCAAGGTTAGGTGTGGACGCACCCATCTGGGTGGACAGAAGAATGCCGGACAGCGCCGCCAGGAAACCCACCAGAATAAAATTGATCAACATGTGCGGCCCAACGCGAATACCAGCCTCTTTGGCCGCAACCCGGTTACCACCCACCGCAAACACATTGCGACCGTGAACGCTGTATTTGAGCATCAAATGGGCAAGGATGGTCAGTGCAATGAAAATGAGCGCCAGCGTCGGAACAGAAAACAGCGTACTTGAACCAAAGTCGGAATAGGCAAAGTCGAATGCGTAAAAGGATTGCTCTTCGGTGTAGATAAAAACGAGCCCCCGCACACCAATCATCGCCCCCAGTGTGACAATGAACGCATCAACACCGGTTTTCCAGGCGATGATGCCGTTCAGCGCACCGATGGCAATACCGGACAGCAGCCCGACGCAAACCGCCCCGGGGATGCCGAGGGCCGGCTGCAGCCCTACCGCAAGGCTGGCAGCCAGAGCCACCGTAGCGCCCACAGACAGATCAATGTTGCCGTTGATCATGACGTAGGTCATCCCGAGAGCAATCAGCCCGATCGTCGACGCCTGCACCAGGATATTGCTGAAATTATTCAGATCGAAAAAATAGGGCGACGAAAAGCTGAAGAAAATAGTAATGGCAAGAACGAACAGCCAGATGGGCTGTTTTGTTGCGATGGCGAATATACGTTTCATTGTTTTTGTCCCCGTTATCTGTCGGGTTTTAATAAGTGCTGAGCAGCTTTCCACGCTTGGCGGCGATATCCAGCCATACGGCGACGATAATAACGCCCCATGTAACGAGCCACTGGGTGTAATATGGGTAGCCCAACAGCAGCAAACCGTTCTGGATCAATGCAAGAATGAGCACGCCAATGATGGTCCGTACAATGCTGCCAGAGCCGCCCAACAGGCTCGTTCCCCCGAGAATGACACCAGCGAGCACAAGCAACTCATAGCCCTCACCCACATTGTTCTGGGAACCCATAACCCGGGAGCCCAGAATCAGGGCCGCGCAACCGGTTGTGAACGCAGATAACAGGTAGGTGCTGAATACCAGGCGATTCCTCCGCAGCCCCGAGAACAGAGCCGCCGTGCCATTGCCGCCGATGGCGAATATCTTTCGCCCGAAACCGGTTTTGACCAGCACGATTTGCAGAATGATTCCAAGCGTGATGAAAAGCAGTGCCGGTACAGGTATGCCAAAAAGCTCCTCTCGGCCAAAAAAGGCAAACCAGGTGTTTTCCTGGTCAGCAATATCGACGTTCTTGCCGCCGGTATAAACGAGCGTGATCCCTTGAATGGCAGACAGCATCCCCAGGGTCACGATCAGCGAATTCAACCTCAGATAACCAATCAGGTAACCGTTTACCGCACCTATCAGAAGGGTGAACAAAAACATCAGCACGATGGCCATGCCAGGGTCCACCTTGTCATGCAGATCCACCACCAGAACAGTTGAAAAGGACAGCAGAGATCCAACCGAAAGGTCGAGATTACCGCCGATGACCACAAAGGTGACGCCCAATGCAATGGTGCCGATAATTGAGGCCTGCATCACGACGGTAAAAAAGTTGTCAGCACTGAGAAACTTGCTGCTAGCCAGTGAAAAGACCACCACGCAGACAACAAAAGCCACTGAAATGCCGTGCTTTCCAAAAAACTGAAGCGGCGATACGTCCTTTCCAGGCAAACCTGACTTTAACGACTCCACCCATGCTTTCATCATTTGACTCCAACCAATGGAGGGGCCCCTGTTTTCCGGGGCCCCTTATTACCTTCAGATTACCCTGATCAGAAAACGGGCTTTTCGAATTCGTCCATGTTCTCCGGTGTAATCTTTGGCGTGTCAAAATAACTCAGTTTCTCAACCTTTTGGCCCTGTGCAACAGCAATTGCAGTCTTCAACGCGTTGCGGGCATCCTCGGCGGGTGACTGATACACTGATCCGTGGTATTCGCCGCGGGCCATGGCCTCGTATCCAACCGCAAAGTTGGTTGCACCAATGAAAACAATATCGTCAGCTCGGCCCGCAGCTTTTGCGGCGTTGAGCGCTCCAACACCCATGTTATCGTCGGCTGCATACACACCATCGATGCTGTCATAACGAGTCAGGAAGCCTTCCATCGTCCGCTGTGATTTCTCGCGATTCCAGTCGCCGGGTTGCGTATCCAGAATAGTCACATTGGGGCAAACCTCAGGGAGACGATCCTCAAAGCCTTTTTGCCGCTCAACGGCGGTTGTATATCCTGGCTTCCCAGTGATCTGAACGATCTGACCTTTGCCGCCGAGCTGGTCACACATCATTTCAGCAGCATACGCGCCCTGTTGGATGTTGTTAGGACCGGAGAACGACGCAATCAGTGGCTGTCCCGCTTCCGCAATATTGGAGTTTGTAACGACTACAGGAATTCCCTTATCCACAGCGCCTTTAATAGCCGGGACAACCGCCTGACCATCGGTTGGCCAGATGATTATCACATCAACCTGCTGTTGAATCAGATCCCTTACCTGGGAAATCTGGCGGGCAACATCCCCGCCTGCATCAAGCACCACGGCCTCTACGTTATCTGCCTCAGCAGCTGCCTCCTCAAAGGCCTGCTCATAGGTGGTCTGATAGCTATCTACGCCGACGTTATTCTGGGTGATGCCAATTCTAAAGGTTTCTGCCTGCGCCATTGCTGACAACCCGAGGCTGACTGCTCCGGCGATCGATAAGACTTTGCCGACATTTCCGATAGTGCGAACTGAATTGATCTGGGTTTTCATTGTTAAAGCTCCGTTGATTGTTTTTAGACGGATCGTGAGGGTTTTCTACAGCCCATTACTCACTATGGCAAAGCCAGTCACACAATGCAAACGTTTGCATGAAAGCTTCCGTTTTCCTTCTTAGTGTTGATGCCCCTCCTCTACTTCACCCTTTTCAACAAGCAAAACCTCGGTCGTAATGAGCAGAGTTGCGAGTGAGGACGCCGTCTGCACAGCCAGCCGTGTAACTTTTGTCGGATCAATAATGCCTGTTTCGAACAGAGACTCCATTTCCCCCGTTGCTGCGTTCAAGCCGTAATCCAGCCTCTGACCCCGAATATTTTCGATAACCACCCCGGGGACCAGGCCTGCATTCTCTGCAATCGTAGACAACGGAGCTTCCAATGCTCTGATAGTGAGGGCATATCCGGCCGCTTCATCCGGGGACAGCTCGTCCGCAGGCTCCATTACTTCAATTGCCCGGACCAATGCTACGCCACCGCCTGGCACATACCCTTCTTCGACAGCAGCACGCGTGGCCTGAATAGCATCGCCAATACGATCTTTTCGCTCTTCCATCTCTATTTCGGTAGCGGCCCCTACCTTGATTACCCCAATACCGCCGGAAAGTCGTGCCTTGCGCTGCATAAGCTTTTCCCGGTCATAGTCTGAAAATGCATCCGGTAGCTGCTGCTTAATCTGGTCAATTCTGTCAGTAATCGCATCGGGATCGCCCAGACCGTCCACGATCGTGCAGGTATCCTGAGTGATAACCACTCTTTTAGCGCTGCCAAGATCAGCTTCCTGAAGATGAGAAACAGCCACTCCAAGTTCATCCGATACCAGGCGGGCACCCGTCAATATCGCGATATCTGCAATCATGTTTTTACGCCGGTCACCGAATCCCGGAGACTTTACAGCCGCCACTTTTACCCGGCCTTTCATATGATTAACGATAAGCGTTGGCAGGGTGTCATGCTCAAATTCTTCGGCAATAATCAGAAGTGGACGCCGACTCTTCCCCACCTCTTCCAGAAGCGGGACCAGGTCATTAAAGGCATCGAATTTTCCGTCGATGGCCAGAATCAGCGGGTATTCAAAATCCACCGACATGGTCTTGTGGTCGTTAATAAAATGAGGCGATGCATATCCACGGTCAAACTGCATGCCTTTGACCAGGTTCAGCTCAAGGTCAAATCCTGTTCCGTCCTCAACCGTTATCACACCTTCTGTGCCAATTACGCTCATGGCGTCGGCAATCATTTTGCCGACTTCAATATCTCCATTTGCGGAGATAGTGGCTATACGGCGAATGGACTCAGGATCATTGCACGCCTGTGACATTTCATTGAGCGCAGTAACCGCATCTCTGGTTGCCCGCTCTATCCCACGCTTGACAGCCACCGGGCTCATATTTGCCGCGACCGCCCTCATACCTTCAACCATAAGCGCCTGAGCCAGAACCGTCGCGGTTGTCGTTCCGTCCCCGACCTCTTCATTTACCCTGGACGCAACGTTCCGGGCCAGACGCGCCCCGGTATCCTCTATCTCGTCAGACAGTTCCGTCTCTTTTGCAACCGACACACCATCCTTTGTTACGTATGGAAGGCGATCTTTCTTACTGATCACCACATGTCGACCACAAGGGCCTAGCGTCGCCTTAACCGCATCACCGAGTGCGTTGATTCCCCGCAGCAACGAATTCCGTGCTTCCTGATTAAACTGAATATGTTTCGCCGACATAAGCAATAAGCTCCTGATTAATAACGATTGGATGTTCTTTTTATTGTTCGCTGACCCAGGCGAGCACGGCGCTGGTATGAATGATTAATCTTTCACGACCAGCGGCTGTTACAAGTTCGCCCTGACCGGTTGAAAAAAAGACGATATCGCCCCGTTTTATGCCTTCAAGACGGGACAGCGCTTCATAGCCCCCCTCAACAAAACGCCCTTTCGGGGATTCTCCCGAGCTTCTGTTCGACATCACGATACCTTGGGCTGACTCGTGCCGTTGCTCAATGAATTCCAAAACCAGTCGATCCGGAGCGGGATGCAACGTCATAATCAATTTCTCCAATTGGTAAATGCTTTCTGGTTACTGACACTTTCTTGTTTGCGTAGCGCACACCATCAAACTTAGCGCAATCGTTTGCATTTGTAAAATTCGTTCGCTAGACTTATTTTTCCACTCGATACCCAAACAACGATAAGATGCGGGGAAACTATGGATAAGACACGTTTACAAAGTAAAAACTGCCTGATTACTGGATCAGCCAGAGGCATTGGTGCGGCTGTTGCCGAGTATTATGCGGAACAGGGCGCAAAGGTTTGTATTGCAGACATCAATATCGAAGGGTGCGAACAGGTTGCTTCCCGGATTCGCGAGAAAGGCGGGGAGGCGATAGCGGTTGCTCTGGATGTAACCAGCCGAGAACAAATGAAAGCGGCTGTTAAGGCCACAGTTGATGCGTTCGGCAGTTTAAACGTGATGGTTAATAACGCTGGCATCAACAAGCCTCTGATGTTCATGGATATTACCGAAGAAAACTGGCGACAGATCATGGACGTGAACGCCTGGGGCTGCCTGGTTGGTATGCAGGAAGCAGCCAGGCAGATGATCGAACAGGGGAAGGAAAATGGCCCCTACAAGATCATTAACGTAGGCTCAATCCTGAGCAGGCAGGCTTTTGACGATGTCATTCCCTACTCATGCAGCAAGCACGCTGTTATGGCAATGATTAATGGTGGGGCCAAGGCACTGGTAGACCACAACATCACGGTTAACGGCTATGGCCCAGGTGTCGTGAGAACAGAATTGTGGGAGCAGCTAGACAAAGACTTGGTGGCCATTGGGAAATTTGAAAAACCCGGACAGTCTATGGATGAGTTGGCCGAAAACATGATTCTCATGAAGCGTTACTCCTATCCCGAGGACATCGTGGGAACCGCGTCATTCCTGGCAAGCAGTGAATCTGATTACATGACTGGCCAGCTGCTCATGATCGATGGCGGCATAGTGATGCAATGACCCACCTCCACTCATAGGGGCCTCTGAGTAGTGGTAACTCGTCAATAATGGCCTGATGTTGAACAGGCGCCCCAATATTGTGCTCAACATACCCCCTCCCAATTCATGGGAGTTTGCGCCAGCTTTTTGCTGGCGCCTTTTTCTGACCATTCCCGATCCATGCAAGCGTAGAAAAACTACTTTTCCGGCCCCGCCGCCAGTGATCTTCACTGATAAGAGAGCAAAAAATTTTTGATTTTCGTGCAATCGTTTGCATTGCTTCGATTGTTCTGCTAGAAAGTAACTGCGGACTTGCATATTCCACACAAACAAGAACAAAGCGGAGATAACTATGATTAGCGCGATGCTAAAGGTTCAGACTAATTTTCGGAGATTATCTGTTTTCACTGGCGTGCTCGCAATGCTTTGCACTTCCACAGCTATTGCTAACACATCACCTGGTTACCAGATAGACGATATTGAGAAACGTCTCGCAGACATCGAGAACACCATACCCCTCAGATTTGGTGTTGGCGTCGAGACCCTCTACATTTACGCGGACCATTCCGAATCCAGTCGCGAAAAGGTCGGTGATTTCTTTCTCGACAAGCTCGAACTCATTGTCAGCGGGGAGTGGGACAACGGGCTCTACTACGAGTCGAGATGGGATTATCAGGTGACCCAACAGGGTTTTTTCCCAGCCTGGACCTACGTGGGTCTGAAACATAACGAAGCGTGGTCAACCTCCGTAGGCGTTATTATCCAGCCTCTTGGAGCAGGTGTAGACGGTTCTTATTACGACAACAGCTTTCTCAGTGATGTGCCTCTGTGGATAGGCTTGGCAAACAACCCCGAGCTTGGCATCAAAACCCACTACAAGCAGGACAATTGGCACTGGGTGTTCAGCTTCACTAAAAATACCGAGCGAAGCGGCGGTAATGCCAATGCCCGTTATCGGCCCGACGTCGTTGCCCAGGGAGAGATAAACCCGCGCGGATTTGCTGACGAAACCTTTTTCGCAGACGTTGAGCCCACGAACACTTTCCACGGTGGTGGTGCTTACACGTTTTACCTGGATGGGGGTTCGACGTTGCAGTTGGGGTCAAACGGACAGTTTGGAGATTACTTTAACACTCGTACCAACGGTGATGGTGGCGACCATTGGGCAGCTACTGCTTTTGCAAACTATAGAAACGGTGGCTTTGCACTCACCGTTCAGGGCCTGGCTTATGACCGGAATGTCAAAAACGCGCCTGGCGTGAATCAGACCGAAGATTCAATTGCGCTTTCAACAGGTGCCTTGATACCGGCCGATGGAAAGGTCTATTCAACCCGTATCTCCTACTCCATGCCTCTGTCTGTCGGCATCTTTGAAGACGTTAAGTTCTATCACGATTACGACTATCTCGCGAGTGGTAGCGAGGACATGTTTACCTCACTTGACACACAGTTCAGCATCGTTGGTGTTCATCTCTCGAGGGGTGCGTTTAATACGTGGATAAGCATGCTGACGTCAAAAAACGCGAACTTTGCGAATGGTGGGCCGGCCAGGAACGATGATGAGTGGAACTCACAGTTCAACATCGTGGGCGCTCTTTATTTCTGATCAAGTCGCGTAAGAGCGGCTCAGGCCAAGGATTGCCCGTGCATTACTCAGAATATCAGAACGAGCCCGCCCGCACTTCTGTAGGCGGGTTTTGCTCAAAACATTATCGAGAACGAGTAGAGCCTCGAACAAACGGACTCCGTCCGTTCTCGAACCTACCAACTTTCTTGGAGGAGAAATGACAAACATCTTCAGTATTCCGGGTGTACTTGTAGCCGGCACTCTTGCCTTGACCGGACCAGGAAACGTCCTTGCGCAGACAGAGTTGAGATGGGCCCATGTCTACGAGTCGCAGTCGCCCTACCATGAGTGGGCGGAGTGGGCCGCCAAAACCTTTGAAGACCGAACCGATGGCAGGTATACGATTGAGGTTTACCCCGCATCCTCGCTGGGCAAACAAGTTGACCTCGCCGAAGGCCTGGAACTCGGTACGGTGGATATCATCTATGATGGCCAGTTCTTTGCGGGCCGCCGCTACGGACCAATAGCAATCGGCAGTGCTCCGTTCATGTTTCAGGACTTCGCGCATTGGGAAGCCTATCGCGACTCCGACCTCTTCCTTGATCTGGCCGCCGGATATGCCAGTGCCACCGGCGACCATATTGCCGGGCTGGTGTACTACGGTCAGCGCCATGTAACGTCGAATAAGAGGATCCAGACGCCTGCCGACATGGAAGGCATGAAGATCCGCGTTCCCAACGCATCTCTCTACAAGATGTTTCCTGAAGCTGTTGGCGCCAACCCCACCCCTATGGCATTTGCCGAGGTGTATCTGGCGTTACAGCAAGGCGTAGTGGATGCCCAGGAGAACCCACTCCCGACCATTCAGCTCAAGAAATTCTACGAGGTTCAGGATTTCATCACGCTGACTGGCCACATCACCGACGCGCTGCTCACGATTGTCGCTGGTCGCCTGGAGGACCGCTTGCCTGAACAAGATCATGAAATTCTGATGTCCGTGTTGAAGGAGGCAGCCGAGGGTGCCTCGGGCGACATCCGCACCGCTGAACTTGAGCTGGTGAGCTGGTTCCGCGAGCAAGGAACGGCTGTCAATGAAGTTGATCGTGCGCCCTTCCGAGCCGCGGTAGCTGACGACCTGAACGGCCCGCAGGTGGGCTGGGACCGCGAGACTTTCGACAGGCTGCAAGCTCTCAAGTGATCAAACACAGCCGGCCGCATGTAGTTCTGTAGCAGCCGGCCACTTTTCGGGTTTAGCGCCCTGCAAGGCGCAAACTATCGAGGACCGTGACATGCCTAATCAGGCCCGAATACCCGACAACCCTAAACAAAAGGCTCACGTTCCAGCCTTTGATGCAGGACTTCTGATCATTCTGTTCTGGACTCTGGCGTTTGTGGTCTTTGTTCAGTTTTTTACGCGCTACGTGCTGAACGATTCCATCGGCTGGACCGAAGAGCTCGCGCGGTACCTGCTGATCGTTGTTACCTTTGCCGGCGCCTGCGTCGCGGTTAGACGGAATACCCACATATCGGTTGAGTTCTTCTACCGCTATTTGCCACCGGGCGCAGCGCGTGGATTATCGATGATCGTTGATCTTCTTCGGACACTGTTGTTTGCAGCACTTACAGGGCTCACCTTTCAGCTTGCAGGTAATACCCGTCAGATGATGACGGCGATCGATATGCCGAAGTCAGTGCTATACGGCTTGGTTGCCGGCTGCTTTGCGCTGATGACGATCTATTCAGTCATGGTTACATGGCGCCATCTGGTCAGCGGAAAGTCGGACGTGTCGCCTGATGTAAAGACCGGTCATGGACAGTGAGGGGTAGTTTATGCTGATCCTGTTCGGAACCCTCGCGCTGCTTTTAATCATCGGGATGCCAGTCGCGCTGTCGCTGGCAGGCGCTTCGCTGACGTTCCTGCTAATCGAAAGCTCTTTGCCTCCGGTGGTGGTTGTACATCGCATGATCAACGGCGTCGACAGCTTCCCTCTGCTAGCTGTGCCCTTCTTCATCCTGGCGGGCAGCCTGATGAATCACAGCGGCATTACCGACCGCATTTTTGCCTTCGCCAAAGCCCTGGTTGGCTGGATGCGTGGAGGACTGGGGCACGTGAACGTCGGTGCCTCGGTTTTGTTCGCGGGAATGTCCGGTGCAGCGGTTGCAGATGCCGGTGGTCTGGGAACCGTTGAGATCAAGGCCATGAAGGAAGGAGGTTATGACCCGGATTTTGCCGTAGGCATCACCGCTGCATCCTCAACGATTGGCCCACTGATTCCGCCATCCCTGCCTCTGGTCATTTACGGTGTGGTTTCTTCAACCTCAATCGGGCAACTTTTTGCAGCCGGCCTGCTGCCGGGACTGCTGATGGCGGTGGCGCTGATGGTCATGGTTGCCTGGTATGCGAAAGTCCGCGGTTATGGCCGTGATGCGGGATTTGCCTGGGTGGTGCTTTGGCATACGTTCAACCGCGCTTTTCTGTCCTTACTAACTCCCATCATCATAGTGGGCGGTATCCTGGCTGGGCTGTTCACCCCGACCGAGGCGGCCATTGCAGCCTGCGCTTACGCACTATTCCTGGGTGGCGTCGTCTACAAAGCCCTGGATTTCTCCAGGATCAAAGCGATTTCCATGGATACGATCGAAACGACCGCCATTGTGCTAATGATCGTCGCCGCCGCCTCGATCTTCTCCTGGATCCTCACTTCCAATCAAGTCACCGCGATGGTTGCGGATGCGATTCTGGGCCACACGCAGAACCTTTTCCTGGTGCTGTTGCTCGTCAATCTCGTGCTTCTGGTTGTCGGCTTTTTCATGGAGCCGGTGGCCGCTATCACCATCCTCACGCCCGTCCTGTTGCCCGTGGTGACCTCAATGGGCGTGGATCCTGTGCATTTCGGCATCATGATGATTCTGAACCTGATGCTGGGGCTGCTAACTCCACCTGTGGGCATGGTGCTCTATGTGCTCGCCCGGGTTGCCGGTATCAGGTTTGAGAGTGCGGTGCGCGCCACCGCACCCTTCCTCATCCCCCTGGTCATCGTGCTCCTGCTTATCACTTATGTTCCGGCTGTATCACTGTGGTTGCCGGAACTGCTCTATCGTTAACCGCTGAAGACTGGATAACTGACATGACTCCCAAAACCAAGACCAAGACCAAAGCGAAGACCGAACCAAGCCTGAGCAAGGACGAGTACCTGCGGATGTATACCCAGATGGTGCGCATCCGGAACTTCGAAGACAACGCAAATCAGCTTTATCTTTCCGCCAAGATGCCGGGGCTGACGCACATGTATTCCGGAGAGGAGGCCGTTGCAGTCGGCATCTGTGAAGCACTGAAAGACACCGACCGCATTACCTCGACCCACCGGGGTCACGGGCACTGCGTGGCCAAAGGTGCAAACTTCAATGAAATGTTCTGCGAATTGCTGGGCAAGAAAGAAGGCTATTGCCGCGGAAAGGGCGGCTCAATGCATATTGCCGATCAGAGTCACGGCAACCTCGGGGCCAATGCCATCGTTGGCGGCTCCATGGGGATGGCAACCGGCTCGGCCCTGCGTGCGAAGTTGCTGGGCAAGGATGACGTGACCGTCTGCTTCTTCGGCGACGGCGCCACGGCACAGGGCCTTCTTTACGAAGTCATGAACATGGCTGCGCTGTGGCACCTGCCAGTTATCTACGCCTGCGAGAACAACGGTTATTCGGAATACACCAAAACCGAGGAGATCGCCGCCGGTTCGATTACCGCCCGCGCCGAGGCTTTTGGCATTGAGGCGTTCAAAGTGGATGGCCAGGACGTGCTTGCCGTCAACGAGCTAAGTAGAAAACTCGTCGAAAGGTGCCGGAATAACGAAGGGCCTTTCTTTATTGAGCTGAAGACCTATCGCTACCACGGGCACCATGTGGGTGACATTAACCGTGAATATTATCGCTCGAAACAGGAAGAAGCCGACTGGAAAGACAACCGCGACCCGATCATCCGCTTCCGCGGTTGGCTGGTCGAACAGGGCCTTGCCACTGAAGATGAGATCGAGGCACTGAATGATCAGATCAAAGAGGACGCGAAAAAAGCCGTCGCTTACGCCGAAGCCGCGCCCTATCCGGATACCTCAGAAGTAGACATGCATGTCTACGCCGAAACCGACCCAGCCACCCTGCGCGTCGGTGGATGAAGGAGACCAAGATATGAGAGAAATCACCCTGTCCCAGGCTGTAAACGAGGCGCTTGTCGAAGAGATGCGCCGTGACCCCACCACTTTCATCCTCGGTGAGGACGTGGCCGAAGCCGGCACACCTTTTAAAGTACTTTCCGGCCTAGTCGAAGAATTCGGCACCGAACGCGTGATCGACACCCCCATCTCCGAGCCGGGATTCCTCGGTATCGCCGTAGGCGCTGCCATGACAGGCGCGCGGCCCATCGTCGACCTGATGTTCGGAGATTTCATTTATCTGGTGATGGACCAACTGTGTAACCAGGCGGCCAAACAGCAGTATATGTCTGGCGGCAAACTGAGCGTGCCCATGGTAGTGCGGACCAATCTTGGCGCTACCCGCCGCTCCGGAGCACAGCACAGCCAATCCCTGCACGCACTGGTTGCGCACATCCCGGGGCTCAAGGTGGCAATGCCCTCCTCAGCTTACGAAGCAAAAGGGCTGATGAAGACGGCAATCCGCGATAACAATCCAGTGGTCATCTTCGAAGATAAGCTGATGTACCAGGACAAGGCCCCGGTACCCGAAGAGGAATACCTGATTCCTTTTGGTGAGGCCAAGATCAAGCGAGAGGGGACTGACATCACACTGATCGGCACGTCTTCCATGGTGCAGGTGGCCGAAGCCGCTGCGAGAATTCTGGAAGCTGAAGGCATAAGTGCCGAAGTGATCGATCCGCGCACTATTGTGCCGCTGGATGAGAAAACACTGCTGGAAAGCGTCCGGAAAACCAGCCGCGCTATCGTAATTGATGAGGGCCACCAGAACTACGGTGTCACCGGCGAGATCGCCAGTCGCCTTAACGAAAAGGCCTTCTACTATCTGGATGCACCTGTACTGCGAATGGGGGCAATGGATGTTCCTGTGCCGTTCAGTCCAGTGCTTGAAGATCTAACTGTGCCAACGCCCGAAGGCGTGGCCGCGAACGCTCGTAGACTCTGCGCGGGGGAGATGATTCATGCCGCTTGATGTCATCATGCCAGCACTCGGGATGGCGCAGGACACTGGCGTCATTCTGACCTGGCACAAATCACCCGGGGACCCGGTTTCTGAGGGAGATGCCTTGTTCGAGGTAGAAACCGATAAAGCAGCCATGGAAGTCGAGGCGCAGGGCTCCGGCTACCTGACAGATGTAACCGCCGCAGCGGGCGACGAAGTCCCAGTGGGAAAGGTGCTCGCGCGCATTTCAGAAACGCCCGAGGGAGGGGGAACCACGCCTGACACCTCCGATGATCAACCCAAGAAAAGTGTGGGAAGTGAGGATCAGACAGACTCTGCCATTCCCGAAGGCGAAGAGGTCATTATGCCCGCCCTCGGCATGACACAGGATGTCGGGCTGATTGTCGCTTGGCGCAAATCGCCCGGCGACGCTGTGTCCGCGGCTGATATTCTGTTTGAAGTCGAAACCGATAAATCTGTTGTGGAAGTCCAGGCAGGCCACGACGGCTTTGTCGCGGCTCTGCTGGCAGAGGAAGGCGAAGAGGCCCCGGTCGGGGATGTGATCGCCATTATCTCCCGCGAAAAGCCGGAGGCGCCTGTCAGTCGAAGTCAGAGGGAACGTAAAGCGCCGACCACAGCACCTCCCGCTCCCTCGACGACAAAGAGGCCGGCTCCGGCGCCCAAAGGCAGTTTGCGTCCCGCCAAGCCTGCTCCGTCATCGGATTCGCGGATCCTGGCATCGCCCAAGGCACGGCGACTGGCACTCGAGCGCGGCCTGGACCTTTCGCTGCTCGCCGAACAAGGGCACCCTCAGCCTTACCATGTCAAGGACCTGGAGGTTCTGGAAAACCTTCCAAAGGCCATCGCTCCCCAAGGTTCTGCCATGACAGCCAGCCGTTGTATCTCCGCCGAGGTGAGCTCGGATGGCTTTGAAGCCTTTGCCGCATGGGCCGCCAAAGAAACTGGCCTGGCCGATGCCAGTGCCCTGCTAGCCGCATTCGCAGGAACCAGTCTTGGCCGGGAAAACACTATCGTGGCACTAGAAGCCTTCGGAGAGACTCGCCTTTATAAAGTTCGTGGACGCCGCCTTGGCAATCTGACCGAAGCCGACTCTGACACCACGCCTGACGTAAGGCTGCGTGATTTGCGATTTGGCCACCTGAGTTCCATTCAGGTGGGCCCTGAAGACACCCCGGTGATCAGCATTTTAACTACGGGTACCGGGTTGAAGCTGACGCTGGAATGCACCGCAGAGCAGATGAATGCATCCACGGCGATTAACCTTCTTTCGGATTTTGCAGGTCGCATGGAGCAACCGCTCCGTCACCTGCTCTGAGCTATAGAGTGGAAGCCAATCATGACTGATATTATTGCACCGCCCTCGGTTCGGGCCTTGGCCCGGGAAAAGGGCATCGATCTCAAGAAACTCGCCAACGATCTGGGCCGCAGGAATATTGTGCGAGAAGATCTTAATGACGAAAAGCCAGCCGCCTCAAAAGTCCCGGCCGGGGACACGTCCCACTGGGACGTCGACCACTCCCTCTACGGCCCGGTGAGCGAAGAGCCCCTCAGCCGTTTCGCGAAAGTAGCCTCCGCTAACCTGTCGGCGGCCCAGGCACTGATTCCAGCAGTCACGCATCACGAACGTGCCAATATCAGCGCTGTCGAAGCCTGGCGCAAAGAACTCAAACCAGAGGCGCAGTCTCGTGGGTTGAAGCTCACGGTGCTCGCTTTCAACGTTATAGCCCTTGCCCGTTGCCTGGAGGAATTCCCCCGTTTTAACGCATCGCTTTCAGCCGATGGTCAGACACTAGTGTTTAAAGAGTACGTGCACATAGGCATCGCTGTAGATACCCCATACGGCCTTATGGTACCGGTGATTCGCGACGCTGACACAAAGGGTCTGTGGCAAATTGCGGCTGAAATCGCCGATCTAGCCGAAAGAGCACAGAACCGACAGGTTGGCGCGAGCGAGATGGGCGGCGCCTCAATGACCATCACAAATTTAGGTAGCATTGGCGGCGTTGGTTTCACACCCATCGTTAATCCACCTGAAGTGGCTATCCTGGGCCTCACTCGTCCAGAAACCGTTCCGGTCTGGGATGGTGAGTCTTTCCATCCGGTGCCACGAGTCTCGCTGGACCTTAGCTATGATCACCGAGTGATCAATGGCGCTGATGCAGCGCGTTTCTGTGCACGCTACTCATCAATGTTGTCTGACCCGCGTCGAATGGTGGTGTAAGAGCGTGTACTGATGATTTCTGAATAAGTCGGGTTGATTGTTTTTGGCAAGACAATGGGATGCGCCGGCTCGTGCCATCCTTGCAGAAAATGGATGGGGGGGACAATATTCCCCGCCAGTTCCAGGCTTTGCAGCCACCGCTGGCGGGGTTGACAAAGCGGGTTGCCGGGAGGGACCGGGAATAAATACCGGGCGCAGTGCCTTCTAAAAAACCGGCTTCGTCACTGCCAGGTGGAAAATGACAGTGACCTGCACCAGCGCAATCACGGCTGCAGCCACCCGCACCGGCGTTGCCTGCGTTGTCCGCAAAGCAAACAGACCGGCAATGATGTAGCCGATCAACAGCAAGATTTTGGCCGTCAGCCAGCCATTCACGAATGGCATCCAGGGCGTCACAAACAACAGGCTGATGGCCGCTATCAGCAAGACCGTGTCATTCGCATGCGGAATCCAGCGCAACGGTGTTTTCCGCCAGTCGGGCCTGCCAACCGCATCCAGCAGCAGACGCAGAGCAAACAGCACAACGGTCAGATAGGCCGTGGTCATGTGCAGGTGCTTGAGAATTAGATAGGCACTCATAAATCATCCCGTTGTGAATCAAAACGATGGCGGCATTGTACGCAAAGATACCCCGAACCGGGTATGTTCTTTCTATCGGCTCGCGTATAACATGTACTGTAATTATATGTATAAGCGGAGACAACCATGCCGGCGATCCCCACCACCAGCCAAACCGAAGCCGCCAGCGTCAGCCAGCTTTTCAGCTATCCGTTCCGGATTTTCTTCCTGTCCATGACGGTACTGGCGCTGCTTGCGATCCCCCTCTGGATCATGCAGGTCAATGGTGTGATCAGCCTGCCCCTGGCCCTGCCGGGCCTGTTCTGGCATCAGCATGAGATGTTGTTCGGTTTCCTGTCGGCAGGCATCGCCGGCTTCCTGCTGACCGCAGTCTGCGTGTGGACCCAGACGGAGCGCACCTACGGAACCAGACTGGTATTGCTCTGGGGCGTCTGGCTGGCCGGCCGCCTGCTGCTTGCTTTCGGTGCGGGCCTGCCGGACTGGCTTGTGCATACCGTGAACCTGGCATTTCTGCCCCTGGTCATGCTGGATGCCGGCTGGCGGATCTGGCGCGCCCGCCAGAAGCGCCAGCTGTTGATCCTGCTGGTTCTGGGGCTGCTCTGGCTGATGCAGATAGGATTCGTGACCCAACTGGATATGACCTTCAGCTACGGTGCCCTGATCATGGCCATGGCGCTGATCAGCATCATTGGTGGGCGCATCACTCCGGCCTTTACCACCGGCTGGCTTCGTCAACGAGGGCTGGACAGCGCTGCCGTGAAAACTGTCCCAGCCCTGGATATGACCACATTGTTCAGCCTGATTCTGCTGATGGTCTCCCTGGTCACTGGCTGGCAAACCGTCACCGGCGTATTGGCCATTGTTGCAGGCACCCTGATGCTGGTGCGACTGGCAGGCTGGAAAGGCTGGCTGGTTCGTAAGGAACCACTGCTCTGGATTCTGCACCTGTCCATCCTCTGGGTGCCCGTGGCCCTGTTCCTGCTGGCCGGCACACTGCTTGCCGGCTGGCCATCCAACGCCTGGAGCCACGCCGCCGGCACGGGCGCAGTGGCCTGCCTGATTTTCGGCGTCATCGCCCGCGTCTCCCTCGGTCACACCGGCCGGCCGCTGGTTCTGCCCACAGGCATGGTGACCGCATTCATCGCCATTCACCTGGCCGCACTTATCCGGGTGCTGACAGCCTTCGAGGTTATCAGCTGGCACCCGGGAATCAGCGCCAGCGCGCTGCTCTGGTTGTTCGCGTTTGGTATGTTCCTGTTCCGCTACACCCGGGTACTGGCCAGCCCACGCCCGGACGGCCGCGACGGATAAACGCCCGGAACACTCGAATAAAGGCAGACGAAAAAAGGCAGGCCCGGGAGCCTGCCTTTACCGTTCAGCCCACTCAGGCTGCCAGTTTTTCCGCGCCAACTCGGCAAATGCGGACCGCGACTCGTGAAAACGGGCGGCCGGAAATGAAATTCTGATGCCTTCCATCGCCGCCATCAGCATTTCCAGGTGCGCATCCCAGCCCGCACAGGCAATGGCGATCAACTCGTCGTCAGGGAGAAAAAGCGTGAGGGTAAGGATCGTCCCGCCACCGTCCGGGGACAACTCCCAGACCAGTGGCCGTTCCGGATCATCGCCGGCACTCCAGGAATACGCCAGCAGACAGTGGGGTTCGCAAGCGCTGATCCGGCAATCGATGGGTGTGCCACTGTTGCCAAAATCCAGCTTGACCCTGCCACCCCGCTCCTGTTCCAGAGTGCCCGGTGCCAGCCACTGGCTGAGGCACACGGAATCCGTCAGCATTTTCCAGACGACCTCGGGCGCATATCCGATTTTTCGTTGCAGCCGGGCGACAACCCACTCTCCCTCACGCCAGATGTTTCCCTGAATGTCATCAGCATCCAGTGCCATCAATGCGCCCTCCTTTTATACCATTCCACCTTGCCCCATACCTGCGGGCCAGCAGACAAATAAAAGACCCTGAACATTTATATTTCTTACTTTTCATAGCCGCAAACCCATACATACCGAATCATGAGTTGCATATTCCCCAAGGAATCCCACGGTATCCGGTGTATCAACGGCTCTGTTCAAGGGCCGGTTCACACGTTACCACCATGCCGCTGGCAGATCTTTGATGACCATCAACCCCTCACCCCGGCAAAAAAGGCAATCATCCACTAAAGGTCAATACCGAAACGCCCAATTCGCGCTAAAGTATGAGGAAATCATTTTGTAACTGAGATACTGGCACTATGAACCCGGATCATTTTGATAAAGAAGACCTGATCAAATGTGGCCACGGCACACTCTTCCCTGGCTCCATGCGTCTGCCCATTGATGAGATGCTGATGTTCGACCGCGTCACGCATATAGCAGACAACGATGGCCTGTATGGCAAGGGCAGTATCCTGGCGGAACTCGACATCAACCCGGACCTCTGGTTCTTCAAGGTGCACTTTGTTGATGATCCCGTTATGCCCGGATGCCTGGGGCTGGACGCCATGTGGCAGCTGGTCGGCTTCTTTCTGGCCTGGGGTGGCGGAGAAGGCAAGGGCCGTGCCCTGGGTTCCGGTGAAGTAAAGTTTACCGGCCAGGTGCTGCCTACTGCCAAAAAGGTGACCTACCGCCTGGATCTCAAGCGCGTGATCAGGCGCAAACTGACCATGGCAATTGCCGATGGCCGGATGGAAGTGGACGGCCGGGAAATCTACACCGCCAAGGACCTCCGGGTTGGCATGTTCACCTCGACCGATGATTTTTAGGAGTTAACAAGATGCGTCGTGTTGTAATTACTGGTATGGGCATTGTTTCCAGCCTTGGCACCAACCAGAAGGACGTTGCCCAGTCCCTCAAGGATTCCCGTCCCGGCATCGGCTTCAGCGAAGAAGCACGGGACAAGGGCCTCCGCAGCCACGTCTGTGGCCAGATAAACCTGAACCTTCCGGAACTGATCGACCGCAAACTCTGGCGCTTCATGTGCCCGGCCTCAGGCTATACCTACCTGGCCATGCTTGAAGCCATCGAACAGGCCGGCCTGACCGACAAGCACATCAAGGCCGACACCACAGGCATTATTTTCGGCCAGGGGGGCGCCTCCACCGTTGAGCTGCTCGATTCCATCGACACGCACCGTGACCGCGGCATCCGCCGGGTGGGCCCCTATCGCGTGCCCCGCACCATGGGCAGCGCCATTAACGCCTCCCTCTCAACCGGCTTTGGCATCCGCGGCATCAACTACGGCATTACCTCCGCCTGTGCCACCAGTGCACACGCCATTGGCCACGCTGCAGACCTGATTGCGCTGGGGCGCCAGGATGTAATGTTTGCCGGCGGCGGCGAGGACATCCACTGGACCCTGAGTCTGTTGTTCGACGCCATGGGCGCCCTGTCCACCAAGTACAACGACACGCCGGAACTGGCGTCCCGCACCTATGACGCAAACCGGGACGGTTTCGTTATTTCCGGTGGCGGCGGTGTTCTGGCCCTTGAAGCGCTGGAACACGCAGAAGCACGCGGCGCAAACATTCTGGCGGAGATCGTCGGCTTCGGTGCGACTTCCGACGGTGCCGATATGGTTGCCCCGAGCGGCGAGGGCGCGGTGCGCTGCATGAAGCAGGCCATGAAGCATCTGGACGGCGAGATCAGCTACGTCAACACTCACGGCACCAGCACCCCGGCAGGCGATATCACCGAGCTGAAAGCACTGAAGGAAACCTTCGGCGACAAAATCCCGCCGCTGAGCTCCACCAAACCCCTGTGCGGCCATGCCCTGGGTGCGGCAGGCGTGCATGAGGCCATTTACAGCCTGATCATGCTGCGCGAGGGTTTCATTGCTCCGTCGGCCAACATCCAGACCCTCGATGAAGGGGCCGAAGGCTACCCGATCGTTCGGGAGCGCATGGACAACCAGAATCTGGACCTGGTAATGAGCAACAGCTTCGGCTTTGGCGGCACCAACGCCTCGCTGGTGTTCAAAAAGGTCTGAGCCGGATCAGGACAGCCTGACAGAACGATATTCAGCCGGGGATGTTCCCATCCAGCGCTTGAAAGCCCGGCTGAATGCGCTCAATTCCGAGAACCCGAGCTGCTCTGCAATTTCCACGAGTGGCTTGGTTTTATCCTGCATGTAGGTCAGCGCCTGTTTACGGCGAACCTCCTCAAGCAGGCGGGCAAACGTCAGCCCTTCCCGCTTCAGCTTCTTGTGCAGCGTGTAGCGGCTCATATGCAGCTGCGACGCCACGACTTCCACACCAACCTTGCCACGGGCAAGCTGTACACTGATCAGGGAACTCACCCTAAGACTCAGCGAAGCCCGCGCCACCTCTGGCGTCAGAGGCTTTGATCCCATCTGGAACTCCTCTTTTCCGATTCTGTGGCCATATTGGCCGACGCTGTGAGCGTACACTTGTTAGCCGAAAACAATCAATACTACCTTTGAGCAGGGTCAAGGGAACCTCCGCCAACGTACGGCAAAATACCCCGCTTTTCAGAATGGCGGCATCCCCTGCCAGGGCCCGCCAACCAGACTGACCTGAACGGACCACCCGGAGCCAACATGAACACCCCGGAACTGCTTGCCCCCGCAGGCACCCCTGAACACCTCGAAACCGCCTTCGCCTACGGTGCGGATGCCGTCTACGCCGGCCAGCCCCGCTACTCCCTGAGAGTAAGGAACAACAGTTTCAAGGATGTTGCAGCCCTCGGCTCCGGAATCGCAAGAGCCCATGAACTTGGCAAACAGTTCTACCTTGTCTCCAACATAGCACCTCACAACAACAAGGTACGCAGCTATCTGAAAGACCTGGAGCCGGTACTGGAACAAAAACCCGATGCCCTGATCATGTCTGACCCCGGACTGATCATGCTGGTGCGGGAAAAATGGCCGGACCAGCCCATACACCTCTCGGTGCAGGCCAACGCCGTTAACTGGGCAACTGTGGAGTTCTGGCGCAGACAGGGCATCAGCCGGGTAATCCTTTCCAGAGAACTGGCTCTTGACGAAATTCGCGAGATCCGCGACCGGGTCCCGGACATGGAACTGGAAGTCTTCGTGCACGGCGCCCTGTGCATGGCCTACTCCGGCCGCTGCCTGCTCTCCGGCTACATGAACCACCGGGACGCCAACCAGGGCGCCTGCACCAACGCCTGCCGCTGGAACTACAAGGAAGTCCAGCACAGCCATGACCAGACCGGCGACTTGATCGCCACCTGCAGCGGCGGTGTGCAAGACGTGGAGCCAAAAGAGCTCCTGCTGGAAGAGCCCAATCGCCCCGGAGGCTTCATCCCCGCCTACGAGGACGAACACGGCACCTACATCATGAACTCGAAAGACCTGAGGGCCGTCCAGCACGTAGCGGAACTGACCAAAATGGGAGTCCACTCCCTGAAAATCGAAGGCCGCACCAAAAGCACCTACTACGTAGCCCGCACCACCCAGGTGTACCGCCGGGCCATCGACGAGGCCGTACACGGCAAGCCCTTTGACATGAACCTGATGGACGAACTCGAAGCCCTCTCCAACCGCGGCTACACCGAAGGCTTCCTCCGCCGGCACGTACCCCGGGAATACCAGACCTACGAACAGGGCTCATCGTTCCTCGGCACCCAGCAGGTTGTAGGCACCATAACGGATGCGGATGACCGATGGCTGACCATCGACGTGAAAAACAAATTCGCCCCAGGCGACCAACTGGAACTGATCAACCCGGCCGGTAATATTCGTTTCTCCGCTGATATCATGGAAAACCGGAACGGCGAAACCATGGAGTATGCCCCGGGCAGTGGCCATATCGTGAGAATTCCGAAACCAGAACATTTGCCAAAATCTCTGGATTTCACCTACCTGACCAGAATCCTTCCCGCCAGCGAATAGCAATTAGTTTGAGGCGTCAGGCGGGTCTGCCTCCCAAAACCGTGCATTGCCATGGATGGCAATGCCGAGCCCCCATGGACGGGTTCACGGCGTGTTTTGGGAGGCAGACCCGCCTGACGCCCCCCTCCATAATACGCCGTCCTGCCCGAGGCCAGACTATCAAGGCTATTGGCAGCCCCCTTAGTGCCCCAAAGGCCGATTAAGGTATAATCACCTCACGCACAAATTAATACCTGACTAATTTACTCTGGTATTGTATAATCGCCAGCCAGAAGCAACGGATTCAGCCTGTTTTTCTGCTTACTTTTCAGCATCAGGCCACCAGAAATCCGTCATCCAAAAAGCGATTGCAGGGCGCACTCACCGGATGAGCGACCACTGCAACACCCAAACTGATGACATCCGATCGACAGCCCGCCTATGAGGCTGCCGGCGACACCAAGGGCGCAAGCCCGCGATGAGAGAATACGGAGCGACGATCATGGCGACCACCGACACCGAGGTGAACGAGCTGATCAAACGGGAATACGAGTACGGATTCGTAACAGACATTGAATCCGACACGTTCGAACCCGGCCTTAATGAAGACGTTATCGCCCGCCTTTCCGGCCTCAAGAAAGAACCGGAATGGATGCTGGAGTGGCGCCTGAAAGCCTACCGTCGCTGGCTCGAGATGGACGAGCCGGACTGGGCCCACGTGGGCTACCCGAAAATCGATTACAACTCGATTTCGTACTATTCCGCGCCCAAGCGCCCCGAAGACATGCCCCAGAGCCTGGACGAGGTGGATCCGGAACTGCTGAAAACCTACGAAAAGCTGGGCATCCCCCTCCACGAGCGCGAAAAGCTGGCTGGCGTAGCCGTCGATGCCGTATTCGATTCCGTTTCCGTCGCGACCACTTTCAAGGAGCCCCTCGCCAAAGCCGGCGTGATTTTCTGCTCCATCTCCGAGGCCGTCCGCGATTATCCGGAGCTGGTACAGAAGTATCTGGGCACCGTGGTACCCCACGGCGACAACTTCTTTGCCGCACTGAATTCGGCGGTCTTCTCCGACGGCACCTTCGTGTATGTGCCCAAGGGCGTGCGCTGCCCCATGGAGCTGTCCACCTACTTCCGCATCAACGCAGCCAACACCGGCCAGTTCGAGCGCACCCTGATCATCGCCGAAGACAGCAGCTACGTGAGCTACCTCGAGGGCTGCACCGCGCCCATGCGGGACGAAAACCAGCTGCACGCGGCCGTGGTTGAGCTGGTGGCCCTGGACGATGCCCAGATCAAATACTCCACCGTGCAGAACTGGTACCCGGGCGACGAAGAAGGCAAGGGCGGCATCTTTAACTTCGTGACCAAGCGCGGCGCCTGCATCGGCAAGAACTCCAAAATCTCCTGGACCCAGGTCGAGACCGGTTCAGCGGTAACCTGGAAGTACCCGAGCTGCGTACTGCGCGGCGACAACAGCGTGGGCGAATTCTATTCCGTGGCGCTGACCAATAATTACCAGCAGGCCGACACCGGCACCAAGATGATCCACCTGGGCAAGAATACCTCCAGCACCATCATCTCCAAGGGTATCTCCGCCGGCAAGAGCTCCAACGCCTATCGCGGGCTGGTGAAATTCGGCCCCGGCGCGGAAGGCGCGCGCAACTTCACCCAGTGTGATTCGCTGCTCATTGGCGACCGCTGCGGCGCGCACACCTTCCCGTACATAGAGAGCAAGAACAAGTCCGCCATTGTCGAGCACGAGGCCACCACGTCCAAGGTCAGCGATGAGCAGATGTTCCTCTGCCGCCAGCGTGGTATCGATCCGGAGCAGGCCGTGTCCATGATCGTGAACGGCTTCTGCAAGGAGGTGTTCAGGGAACTGCCGATGGAGTTCGCTGTCGAGGCCGGCAAGCTGCTCGAAGTGAGCCTCGAAGGGTCCGTTGGTTAACTATTTTGCCTCGCTGCGCCGAACGTTTTGCGGGCACCGAAACGGTTTAATTTACATACAGAATTTCAGAATACAGAGAGAAGCCGACAAATGCTGAGCATCAAGAACCTGCACGCATCCGTTGAGGACAAAGAAATCCTCAAGGGTATCAACCTGGAGATCAAGGCCGGGGAAGTTCACGCCATCATGGGCCCCAACGGCTCTGGTAAGAGCACCCTGTCGCAGGTGCTGGCAGGCAACGAAGCATTTGAAGTCACCGAGGGGGAAATTACCCTGAATGGCGAAAACCTGCTGGAGCTTGAAACCGAGGAACGCGCCCGCGAAGGCATTTTCCTGGCATTCCAGTACCCGGTGGAGATTCCCGGCGTGAGCAACCTTCAGTTCCTTCGCACCGCCGTGAACGCCATGCGTCACCACAAGGGCGAAGGCGAGATGAACGCGGCGGAGTTCATGAAGCTGGCCAAGGAGGTCTCCAAACAGGTAGATCTGGATCCGGCCTTCCTGAAACGCGGCGTCAATGAAGGCTTCTCCGGCGGTGAGAAAAAACGGAACGAAATCATGCAGGCGCTCCTGCTGCAGCCGAAGCTGGCCATTCTGGATGAAACCGATTCCGGGCTGGACATCGACGCCCTGCAGGTGGTCTCCAACGGCGTTAACGCCCTGCGCGCAAAAGACCGCGCCATTTTGATGGTGACCCACTACCAGCGCCTGCTGAACCACATTGTGCCGGATTACGTGCACGTGCTGGCCGGGGGCAAGATCGTTAAATCCGGCGGCCGTGAGCTGGCCCTGGAGCTGGAAGAACGTGGCTACGGCTGGCTCGGCATCAAGGATGAAGAAACCGCCGACAGCACAGCCAACGTTTCCGGCAACTAAAAAGGAGGTCGCGGAATGAAGCCAGCACCAACCCTTTCTACCGCGTTCCTGCATCCGGCCGGGCACTCATTGCCGGAGCCTCTGGCTGCGCTGCGCAAGCAGCAGGGCTCCAGCCTTGTGGATCTGCCGCTGCCCACCCGGAAAACAGAGAACTGGAAGTACTCGAGCAAGTACCTGAAGCTGACCGACGATATGGCCATCTCGCTGCCCGCGGAAGGCAAGTCCGGCAGCAGTCTGGCGGTGCCCGGCTACAAGGTAGTATTGCTGAACGGCATCATGATGCCGGAAGCCAGCGACTACCCGGACCTGGATGGCATAACCATTGAGCGCTTCGAGGACCTGGACAGCGACACCGCCACCTGGCTGGCCGGGCGCCTGGATCACGCCCTGGATAGCCAGTCAGTGCAGATCTCCCGTCTCAATACCGCGCGGTTTGAAGATGGCCTGCTGATTCGTCTGAAGCCCGGCGCGGTTCTGGACCAGCCACTGTTCATTGTTCATGAAACCAGTGCTGATGCCAGCGGCTCTGCCTACCCGCGCATTTACGTGGACGCCGGCGCTAACAGCCAGATCACCCTGGTGGAAGAGTACATCTCCGGCGGCAGCGAATCGGTCATGGTGAATACGGTAACCGAGCTGAACCTTGGTGAAGGTGCCGACGTCACCAGCATCCGCCTGAACATGGAAGGCGAGAATGTTCAGCATATTGGCGCAACCGGCGTCCTGCAGCAACGCAGCTCCCGCTTTGAAAGCCACTGCGTCGGCTTCGGCGGCCTCCTGCGCCGGCACGACCTGCAGGTTCGCCTGGAAGGTGAAGGGGCGGAGTGCAAGCTCAACGGCGTGGTGGTAACCCAGGGCAAACAGCACTACGACAACCACACCACCATTGAGCACGTGGCGGCCCGCTGCAACAGCGAAGAAACCTATCGCAACATTGCCGCGGATCAGTCCCACGCGATTTTCAACGGCCGGATTCATATCCATCAGGACGCCCAGAAGTCCAGCGCGGATATGAACAACAAGAACCTGCTGCTGTCCAATGGCGCAGAAATCGACACCAAGCCGGAACTGGAAATTTACGCAGACGACGTCAAGTGTGCCCATGGCGCCACCATCGGCCAACTCGACAAAATCTCGCTGTTTTACCTGGTTTCACGAGGTATCGGCCGGCGCGAAGCCAATGTCCTGCTCACCATGGCCTTCATCAACGAGCTGGTGGAGCAGATCCCGGTAGAAACCGTTCGGGAAACGGCCCAGGGCCGGCTGAACCAGTTCTTTGAACAGACATTCCAGGAGGCGTAACCGGCTATGACCGATCTGTCCGTGGCAAACACAACCAGGCGCCCGACCTTCGATGTGGAGGCCATTCGCCAGGACTTCCCGATCCTGTCACAGCAGGTGAACGGAAAGCCGCTGGTGTATCTGGACAATGCCGCTTCGGCCCAGAAGCCAGAGGCAGTGCTGGACGCCATGGACCGCTATTACCGGGAAATGCACTCCAACGTTCACCGGGGTGCCCACACTCTCGGGGATCGGGCCACGGTCGCCTTCGAAGGTTCCAGAGAGACGGTTCGCGGGTTCCTGAACGCCGACAGCACCCGGGAAATCATCTGGACCCGTGGCACCACCGAGGCCATTAACCTGGTCGCCAACGGCCTGGCCCCGCGACTGAAGGCCGGCGACGAGATCCTGGTCAGCCACATGGAGCATCACGCCAACATTGTGCCCTGGCAGATGATTGCCGAGCGTACCGGCGCGAAAGTGGTTCCCATCCAGGTAACGCCGGAAGGTGAGCTGGACCTGGAATCCTTCACCAGCCTGCTGAACGGGAAGACCCGGGTACTGGCAATCACCCATGTTTCCAACGTGCTGGGCACGGTCAATCCGGTGGCGGCGCTGATCGAGCAGGCCAAGGCCCTCGGCATCATCACCCTGGTGGATGGCGCACAGGCGGTACCCCATTACCAGCCGGATGTCCGGGCGCTGGGTTGCGACTTTTACGTGTTCTCATCCCACAAACTGTTTGGCCCCACCGGCATTGGTGTGCTCTACGGCAAGGCCCAGTTGCTGGAGGAGATGCCTCCCTACCAGGGCGGTGGCGAAATGATTGAGCGGGTATCGTTCGAGCGCACCACCTGGAACACCCTGCCCTACAAGTTTGAAGCCGGCACGCCGGCCATTGCCGAAGCCGTGGGCCTGGGGGCGGCCATCGACTATCTCCAGGGTCTGGATCGCCAGGCTATGGAAACCGCGGAATCGGCGCTGCTCGAGCGGGCCAACCAACTGGTGGAAACCGTTCCGGGCATGGAAATCATTGGCACCGCAAAACGGAAAGTGCCGGTGATGTCCTTTAAAATTGCCGGCCTGCACCCCAGTGATATAGGCACCCTGCTGGATCAGCAGGGTATCGCCATCCGCACCGGCCACCACTGCGCCATGCCGCTGATGGATTTCTACGGAGTTCCCGGTACAGCCCGGGCCTCCTTTGCGTTCTACAATACCCTGGACGAGGTGGAAGCATTGTTTACCGCCCTGCGGAAAGTCCAGCGCCTGTTTGCCTGATGGAGATGGAATCATGACAGCTGAAATCTTCACCCCGACCGTCGCCGTCACCATGACGCCCAGCGCGGTCACACACGTGCGCAAACAACTGGAGAAGAAACCGGAGGCCAAAGGCATCCGGCTGGCCATCAGGAAAAGTGGTTGCTCCGGCTTCAAGTACGAAACCCAGTGGGTGGAAGAAGCCGCAGCCGACGACAGGGTGTTTCATATTGATGGCGTTGACGTCTTCGTTAAAGAGGAACACCTGCCACTGGTGAACGGCATCGAGATCGATTTTGTCACCGAAGGCGTGAACTCCATGTTCCAGTTCCGCAATCCGAATGCGACCGCCGAGTGCGGGTGCGGCGAGAGTTTTACCGTAGCGTGAAATTGGGGTCAGATGAAATTGGGGTCAGATGAAAAGTTCATCTGACCCCACACTAATAAACACAGGATACAGCGAGGCAAGTCTGGGCATGCAAGAACGGGAAGTGGTCCTGACCAAACGCGAGGTGGAAGCCAGACTCGTTCCTTCCGGGACAGAGATCATGATTCCTTCGGACACCTTCGTGACCATCACACAGTCACTGGGTGGTACCTTCACCGTTGCAGTCAACGGCAACCTTGCCCGCATCGAGGGCCATGACGCCGACGCCCTTGGCAAGCAGCCACTGGAAAGCAGCTTCGACACACCGGAAGACGGCACCGTCAACGAAAATCAGGTGTGGGAAGCGATGCGCAACTGCTACGACCCGGAAATTCCGGTTAACGTAGTGGACCTCGGCCTGATCTACGAATGCAAGATCGAGAACGGCACCGAAGACGGCAACCACGTGTACGTCAGAATGACGCTAACCGCTGCCGGTTGTGGCATGGGGCCGGTGATCACCGAAGACGTCAAGCGCAAGCTCGAACATGTGCCGAACGTCGACAAGGTGACCGTGGAACTGACCTTCGATCCGCCCTGGAGCAACGACATGCTCACCGATGAAGCCAAGCTTGAACTGGGGATGCTGTGAAGGTTGAAGGTGGGGTCAGAAGAAAGCCTTCTTCTGACCCCGTTTTCCCCGCAGGCTTCAAACCGCTAACATGGGGTCAGATGAACGCTTTCATCTGACCGCGTTTTCATAACAGTAGCAACCACATGACCGCCACTAAAGACGATTTCCTGAACAACCCGCTCGGTAGAGACACCACCCTCGAAGACGTTCTGGATGGCTTCGAGTTGCTGGACGACTGGGAAGAGCGCTACGCCTACATTATCGACCTGGGCAAACAGCTGCCGGCCTTTCCGGACGAAGCCCGGATTGAAGAGAACTATGTGCACGGCTGCCAGAGCCAGGTCTGGCTGATTCACCATTACGACGACGCCAGCGGCCGTCTCTACCTGCTGATTGATTCAGATGCCATGATTGTTCGTGGCCTGGCCGCCATCATTCTGGTAGCACTGAACGGGAAACCCCCACGGGACCTGCTGGCAACCGACATTGATGAGCTGTTCGAGCAGCTGGATCTGTTCCGCCACATCTCCCCCACCCGAGGCAATGGCCTGCGGGCCATGGTCGGCAAGATCCGGGATATTGCCGCCGCCGAGGTGGCTGACGCCGCAGACTGAATGAGCTCAACGCCTACCACAGGATGGCAATATCATCCCTCTGTATATTCACCATGCCACCCAGCTGCGGCATGGTTCCGCGGCTGGACTGAGGCTGAACCCTGTCCAGGGTTACAGAAAGCCGGCTATCGTTCAGTTCCGGCGTGGCACCGGGTGAATCCAGGTAAGCGGTGCTCCGGTACAGCTTCAATTCGTCGCCAGGCCTGAGCCCTGCAGTTGCGCCGGATCCCAGCGTCACCAAATGCCCATCCACCCGGGCAATCCGGGTAATAAACGGCTGACAAGCCAGGGCCTCGGTAACCGCTGTCGCCATTTCTTCAATGACGCCATTTACAGACCGGCCATAGGCGGTTTTCCGGAACCCCTCCGAACCAAAGCCGACTGAGCTGCCGGGGCCTGCATCCCAATCTGCTGATGTCGCGAACCTCTGCTGATAGACAGGGGAACCGCTGAATCCGTCATAAACGACAAGATCCGCAGCAAACCGACGTTGCTGATCCACCGCACCAATGCCACGCTGCATTCTGTCCAGAACCGATGTGCCCCAGGCGGAGGGATCAGCCACACCCAGATCCCGGATAACGCCCGTTACCACAAACTGAACCTCCATTTCACGAGCCACCTGTAACACATTGGTCAGCTGGTTGTTGCCCTGCCAAACAGTGGGTGCGTTCAGAAGGTCGGTAAACACCCGTGATGTGGTGGCGCCAAAGACCTGAAAGCCACCCTGCTCCATCAACCGCTGTTGCAGCTGGTGCGGCAAGATTTCGCCGGCGTCATCAATACGCCCTACCCTGGCCTGGTCCGGATACAGGACCGGAAACCCCGTAACCGCCACTCGCTTCTTCAGCCGGCTCGACTCACCGGCACTGCATTGTCCTACCCGACTCTCACTGATATCACCCCGTACAACCACCCGCAGCAAATTGCCGCTCTGGTACTCGTCAATAATCCGTACATTTCGTGCCCGCGCACTGGAAGCCAGGCGTATCCGCGATTCGGTGATAACACCGTTTTCCATGGTGTCGTGGGTGCTCACCCGGGCTTCATACTGCAACGAGAGATCCCTGATCGCGGCCTTGCGGGCCTCGGCACGGGCGGTCTCAAGATCCCCGTTATAGATACTGGCGTGGCCCACACCTTCCAGAACCACGGCCTGCGCCCCGGTGGCAAACACCAGCGGCAGGGCCAGGGCGCACAGCACTATCAGTGACGACAAACGCAGTGATGACAAACGCAGTGATGACAAACGCTTCATAATTTTCGATCACTCAAGGTAATACAGGGAATCGACGCCCTTGCTCTGCACATCGCCAATACTGTCATTGTCCCGCGGCACGGGGATCGGGCACAGGTCCCGAACCTGATCCTCTGCAACCTTGGCAACACAGGCCCGGAACCGGGGTTCCAGCTTCAGCTCCATAACCGTTTCAAAAACCCCGTCGCTGTGCTCGTTGACTGCGACCAACTTCGCGCCGCGGAGATAGCTGTCGACATAGGTTCGGAACGTGTCATTGCGCAAAACGAAGTCATTGACGGTGGAGCTGCCGTAAACCACGGTGCCGTATACCCGCTCAACCAGGTTCCGGTAGGCATCCAGTTGCGAAGCCCGCCGGGCCATCAGACGCTTGCGGGTGTCCGAGCGCTCCGATCCGGCATCTTTATAGGTCCCCAGACCACTCACCCGAACAGTAATGGGCTCCAGCCTGGTATCCTCCCGGGACTGTTTGCCGCCATCACCCTGATAACTGCCAACCGGCGCACAGGCAGCAAGACTCGTTGCCAGCAGAGGGATCAGTATCCAGCGAAGGGTCATTGCTTGTCTCCAGAAAACGTCATTTCCGGTTTGCCATGAAAGAATTACGCCAGTTTTTCTAAGCCCCTGATATTTCGGTTAACAGACGCAAAGCGCACCGACCCGTCAACCCGATGCGGCAAAAACCTGCCTCTGTTTACACATCAAAAACAAACCGTTACCCCATGTGTCATGTGCTGGAAAACGTTCTGCATTAACCTTTCAGTTACGTAATATTTATTTTGCCTTTTACCCGACAGGATTCTTCATGACCGGACACCGTCTAACCAAGCTTTCTGCTGCCATTGGCCTCTCCGTTGCCACCACCTCGGCACTGGCCAGCCCCCAGTCTTTTATGTCTGCCCGCTCCTTTGCCATGGGCGGCACCGGTGTTGCTGTTGCAACGCCTTCAACGGCCCCGACTGACAACCCCGCGATGATGGCTGCGGATCACCACAGCTGGAATGATGACTTCGGATTGATGCTTCCATCAGTTAACGCCCGAGCCGCCGACGAGGAAGAAACGGTTGACCAGGTTGATGATATTCAGGATGTGATTGATGACCTTGAATCCCTGGTCTCTGGATTCGATCCGAACACGGACGATCCGCAAATCATTCAGGATGGTGCAGCCGACCTCCGAGACAGACTGACCGCCTTCGACAGCGACACCATGCGAGTAAACGCAGGGCTGGGGCTGGGTTTCGCGGTCCCCGGCAAGTCATTCGCCGTGGGTGTGTTTACCAATGCCAACCTGACGGCGACTGTTCGCGGCGACGTTTCTGGCCAGGACACAAGCTTGCTCGATGATATTGCCAATGCCGCGAATGCACAGGATGTCGACACCGCGATTGACCAGCTTATCAACCCGGATGGCACCCTGGACCTGACCTCACGAGGCAGAATCCTGGCCTCCGCAGTCGGGGAAGTCGGAATCTCCTTCGCACGCCAGTTTGAACTCCCCAGTGGCAATAAGTTTCAACTGGGACTGTCCCCGAAATACGTGGAACTGAGAACATTCCAGTACACCGAGAGTGTCTCTGCTTTCGAGGACAACGACTTCGACGGTGATCAATACCAGACCGACAAAAGCGGCTTCAATATGGATATCGGCGCCGCCTATGCCTTCGGTGAAGAACAACAATGGAACGCCGGCATCGTGGTGAAAAACCTCATCCCCATGGAGCTGGATTCCGCAGCCAGCCGTCCGGCACTGGGCGAGGAAGTCCGGACCCTCGAACTTAACCCGATGGTCACCACCGGCATTGCCCATAAAGGCGAGTACCATGTCGTTACCGCGGAAATTGATCTGACCAGGAAGGAAGCCTTTGGTTTTGAGGACGATACCCAGTGGGTGGCGCTGGGCGCTGAATTCGATGCCTTCCGCTATGCCCAGCTGCGTGCCGGGGTTCGCCATAACCTGGCCAGCAACGAAGACAACGACGGCATCGAGGAAAAAACCCAGTTCACCGCCGGTCTCGGCCTGAACATCCTGGGCGCCCGCCTTGATATCGGCGCCCTGTACAGCGATGCGGATGTAGGTGCTGCGCTGGAGCTTGGCACCGCGTTCTGATCAAAAACTGAAATTGGGGTCAGATGAAAATTTCATCTGACCCCAATTTCACCGTTCCCGGATTTGCGAACCTGCCTCCCAGACCGGATAATCCACGCACACTTTCCGAAAGGAATCAGGCATTCCATGCAAGCCTATCTGGTTGGCGGTGCTGTTCGTGATGAATTACTCGGCCTTGAGGTCAAGGACCGGGACTGGGTCGTGGTTGGCGCAACGCCTGACGAAATGCTTGCCAAGGGCTTCAAACAGGTTGGTGCGGACTTTCCGGTATTCCTGCACCCGGGAACCCGGGAGGAATACGCGCTGGCCCGTACCGAGCGGAAGCAGGGACGTGGCTACCATGGTTTTACCGTATACAGCGCACCGGATGTCACCCTGGAACAGGACCTGAAGCGACGTGATCTGACCATCAACGCCATAGCGAAAACCGAAGGTGGCGATCTGGTGGACCCCTTCCAGGGCCAAGCCGATTTAGCAGACCGGAAGCTGCGCCATGTGTCGGAGGCGTTCGCCGAAGACCCGTTACGAATCCTGCGCACCGCCCGCTTCGCAGCCCGCTTCCGGCCCCTGGGATTTACTGTGTGCGACCAGACCATGGCCCTGATGCAGAACATGGTGGATGCCGGTGAAGTAAACCACCTTGTGCCGGAGCGGGTCTGGCAGGAGATACAGCGGGCTCTGCACGAACAGGCGCCAGAGGCGTTCTTTGAGGTTCTCCGTGACTGCGGGGCTCTTGGCGTGCTGATTCCGGAACTCGATCCGTCAGAGGTTTTCTCTCTGGCAATGGAGACACTTCGCTGCATCCATACTCAACCTGATACCAGTTCCGAAGAGCGCTTCGCCGCCCTGCTGTCGCCTCTGGATGAGCAAGCAGCCATTGCCCGGGCCAAGGTCCTGAAAGCTCCCAATGATTGTCAGAATCTGGCACGCCTGGCGACGGCGTTTATACCAAAGGTACAGGAAATGAACTCTCGGAATCCCGAGGGTGAATCATTGCTGGATCGGCTCGACCATGCGGACTTCTGGCGCCGACCGGGGCGTTTCGCACAACTGCTTAACGTACTGGAATGCGCCCTCCCGGATAGCCGGAACAGCCTGAAACTGCTTCGGACCGCCTCCGACGCCGCAACCGGCGTTGACCCCAAGACTCTTCTGACCCATGGTTATAAAGGCAAGGCACTCGGGGAGGCGATCCGTACCGAACGCCTGAAACGCATTGCCGATGCCGTCACCCCGCCCAGTCACTGAGGAGTTGAAATGCCCGCCACTGCTCCCGTTGCACTGATCACCGGCGCTGCCCATCGCCTTGGCGCGCAAACGGCGAAGACACTTCATCAAAGGGGCTGGAATCTGGTGGTTCACTACCGGAGCAGGGAACAGCAGGCCCGGGAGCTGGTTGAAGACCTGAACCGGGAGCGCCCGGATTCCGCTTATGCGGTTCAGGCTGATCTCGGCCTGACTGGCGATGTGAACCGGTTGGCGAGCGAGGCCATTACCCCGTGGGACCGACTCGACGCACTGGTAAACAATGCCTCGGCGTTCTACCCCAACCCGACAGAAGTAGCCACCGAGGACGACTGGAACACCGTCCTGCACACCAATCTCCGGGCTCCATTCTTTCTGCTTCAGGCCTGCCTTCCGGCGCTGCGGGAAAACGGAGGCAGTGTGGTCAACATGATCGACATATACAGCGAAAGGCCTCTTGCCGATCACCCGCTTTACTGTGCCAGCAAGGCAGGCCTCGCTGCACTGACCCGTTCATGGGCCAAAGACCTGGCACCCGATGTGCGGGTGAACGGCGTTTCGCCGGGAGCCATTCTCTGGCCGGAGGGGGGAGCCGCGATGGATGAAAAGCACCAGCAGGCCATTCTCGAGAAAACGCCGCTGGCGCGCACCGGCAACCCGGATGATATCGCCGGGACCATCGCTTTCCTGATCTGCGACGCGCCGTTCATTACCGGGCAAATTTTAGCCGTCGATGGCGGCCGCAGCCTGAATATGTAGAGTGCCACCCGGCGTTCCCCGCCCGCTAACTTTGGCCAACCGCCGCTTTCCGGATACAATACTTGCAGTTTTCAATCCTGCACGCGCTGGGGCTCAGGCCCACGCGCGCCATTGACCCGGAGAATTCCCATGCGTGATGTCGTTATTGTTGCTGCCCGCCGTACTGCTATCGGAGCCTTTGGCGGAGGTCTCTCCAGCCTGCGCGCAGACCAGCTGGGGACCGCCGTCATCAAGGCGCTCCTGGAGGAAACCGGTGTCGCCGGCGACCAGATCAACGAAGTGGTTCTTGGCCAGGTCCTTACTGCCGGCTGCGGCCAGAACCCGGCCCGCCAGTCCGCCATCAACGCCGGCATTCCGGCATCGGTGCCCGCCATGACCATCAACAAGGTGTGCGGCTCTGGCCTCAAAGCGGTCCATATGGCGGCACAGGCCATTCGCTGTGGCGATGCCGAGATGATGATCGCCGGCGGTCAGGAAAGCATGAGCCAGGCGCCCCACGTCTTGCCCAACAGCCGCAATGGGCAGCGCATGGGCAACTGGTCCATGGTGGATACCATGATCAACGATGGCCTCTGGGACGCGTTCAACGACTACCACATGGGCATTACCGCCGAGAACGTCGCAGAGAAATACGGTATCAGCCGTGAAGAGCAGGACGAATTTGCCGCCGCTTCCCAGCAGAAAGCCGCTGCCGCTCGCGAAGCCGGCTACTTCGATGGCCAGATTGTTCCGGTCTCCATTCCCCAGCGCAAAGGCGATCCGATCGTGGTTGACCGGGACGAAGGCCCCCGTGACGGCGTGACTGCCGAGGGACTGGGCAAACTTCGTGCGGCTTTCAAAAAAGACGGCACTGTCACCGCTGGAAACGCCTCGTCACTGAACGACGGAGCGGCTGCGGTGATGGTGTGCAGCGCGGAAAAAGCCAAAGAACTGGGGCTGACGCCGCTGGCCACCATAAAGGCTCACGCCAACGCAGGGGTAGATCCCACCATCATGGGAACCGGCCCGATTCCGGCCAGCCAGCGCTGCCTGAAGCTGGCCGGCTGGAGCGTTGATGATCTGGACCTGGTGGAAGCCAACGAAGCCTTCGCGGCCCAGGCCATCTCCGTGAACCGGGATCTGGGCTGGGATACCAGCAAGGTGAACGTCAACGGCGGCGCCATCGCCCTGGGCCACCCGATCGGCGCCTCCGGTTGCCGCATCCTGGTCTCGCTGCTTCATGAGATGGTGCGCCGGGATGCCCACAAGGGACTGGCCACCCTGTGCATCGGCGGCGGCATGGGCGTTGCCCTGGCTGTCGAGCGCTAAGCTTCATGCTCCACGTGGTGCTGTACGAACCGGAGATACCGCCGAATACCGGCAATATCATCCGGCTGTGCGCCAACACCGGCTGCCAGCTTCATCTGATCGAACCCCTGGGCTTTAGCCTGGAAGACAAACAGATGCGGCGGGCGGGGCTGGATTACAGTGAGTACGCCCGGGTTAAGGTCCACAAGGACTACCCGAGCTTTCTGGACAGCGAGCAGCCGGAACGCCTGTTCGGGCTGACCACCAAAGGCAGCCACCCCTACCATGAAGTGAGTTATCAGGGCGGCGACTATCTGATGTTCGGCCCGGAAACCCGGGGCCTGCCGGCCGGTATCCGTGAAGGCCTGCCGCCAGAACATCGCCTCAGGGTTCCCATGCGCCCTGAGAGCCGCAGCCTGAACCTCTCCAACACCGCCGCGCTGGTGGTTTACGAAGCCTGGCGGCAACTGGGATTCAACGGAGCAGTGTGAAGTTGGGGTCAGATGAAAAAGGGGTCAGATGAACTTTTCATCTGACCCCTTTTTCATCTGACCCCGTATTCGGAAAGTGCCAGCCTCAGTGAGTCTGCTGCTCTTCCTTCGCCTCACCCGCCGCTTCTTCCTGCTTGCGTTTCAGAGCCTGGGCGTAGATGGCATCAAAATTCACCGGCGCCAGCATCAGGGCCGGGAAGCTGCCCTTATTCACGATGCCGTCAATGGCTTCGCGGGCATAGGGGAACAAGATAGTCGGGCAGTAGGCACCGAGCATCTGACCCAGTTGCTGGCCTTCAATACCCTGAACCAGGAACACGCCACCCTGCTGGATCTCGACGATGTAGGCAACCTTCTCACCCACTTTGGCCGTCACGGTCAGCGAAAGCACAACTTCGTACTGGTTGTCGCTCACCTTGTTGTGGGACGTATTGAGGTCCAGGTTAACCTGTGGCTTCCACTGCTCCTGAAACACCACCGGAGAATTGGGTGATTCAAAAGACAGGTCCTTCACGTAAATACGCTGAAGGGCAAACTGGGGTTGGTTCTGGTTGTCACTGCCTGCTGCGGCTTGCTGATTCTCAGCCATGTTCAGTCCTTTCGTTCTCGGTCATGGGCCCGGGGCCCGTTGTTATGGAGTGTTGTGGAGTTTGCTGCCGGAACAGTTTACGTCGAGGCTACGCCGGCTTATGTGAAACAGTGCGGCAGATTGATCTTCAGATCAAGAGTGGCCTTATTTCTTCACCAGCGGAAGATTGCTGGCCTTCCAGTCAGAAACGCCACCGTTGAGACGCACAACATTGCTGAAGCCTTCGGCGTTCAGCTGCTTGACCGCCATCGCTGAATGCTGGCCCATCTTGTCAGCAACAATAATCTGCTTGTCTTTGAACTTGTTCAGCTCGGCAACCCGGCTCTTGAGGCTGTTCAGCGGAATATTGATGGAACCGGTAATGCGCCCTTCACCGAATTCCTTCCGGTCCCGGATGTCCACCACGATGGCCTCATCCTTGTTGATGAGGTTAACTGCGCCCTGGGCCGAGATCTTGGCACCGCCACGACGGGACTCCAGAATAAGAATCGCGACCAGAAATGCCACAAACAGCGACACAAGAATGTAGTGATTAACGACAAATTCAAACAACCGGCCCATGAATTTACCCCGATGATGAGTTTGGCGGGATTATACACAGCCTGCTCCCCGGACAGAAGGTGACGAAACTGGCCTGTAAATGCGAGAATAGACAAACTGAATTTTTGGTTTAGTAAATTTACTAACATTTTACTTCCGGACTGAATGATGACTGCAATGCGCAAGCCGACTGCCCTGATTATCCTGGACGGCTGGGGCCACCGCGACCCGGCTGAAGACAATGCCATCAGCACCGCCAATACCCCGTTCTGGGACAAGCTCTGGCAGAATCAGCCAAAGACCCTGCTCAACACGTCGGGCATGTTTGTTGGTTTGCCTCAGGGGCAAATGGGTAATTCGGAAGTCGGCCACATGAACCTCGGCGCAGGGCGCGTGGTCTATCAGAGCCTGACCCGGATCGACAAGGATCTGGAAGAAGGCACCTTCCAGAGCAACGAAGTGCTTTGCTCGGCCATCGATAAAGCCGTTCAGGGTGGTCGCGCTGTTCACCTGATGGGGCTGATGTCTCCGGGTGGCGTGCATAGCCATGAAGACCATATTCTGGCCGCTGCCGAACTGGCTGCCGCTCGTGGTGCAAAGGAAGTTTACATACATGCCTTCCTGGACGGCCGGGACATGCCGCCTCGCAGTGCCAAGCCCTCTCTGGAGAAAGCAGCAGCCAGATTGAAGAGCCTGGGTGTAGGCCGTGTCGCCTCCATCGTTGGCCGTTATTACGCCATGGACCGCGACAACCGCTGGGATCGTGTTGAAGCCGCGTACAACCTGATGACCCAGGGCACATCCGAATTCACAGCAACCGATCCGGTATCAGGCCTTGAGCAGGCCTACGAGCGCGGCGAGAATGACGAATTCGTGATGCCCACTCGTATTCACGCACCGGGGGAGCCAGAAGGCACCATTAACGACGGCGACACGGTTCTGTTCATGAACTTCCGGGCCGACCGTG